>Ga0207655_1000344_pt1 | contig 67472 bp, 63 predicted proteins | sample KBSM44metaG_FD_184398 | JGI IMG/M metagenome (GOLD analysis project Ga0207655, IMG submission 184398) | Miscanthus rhizosphere microbial communities from Kellogg Biological Station, Michigan, USA - KBS M4-4 metaG (SPAdes) (version 2) | ecosystem: Host-associated > Plants > Roots > Rhizosphere >...
GATGGTATGCTTATAGCCAGCCGTTTTTTGCTTCTCAGTCTGGCTATCTCGGTCCCCTGCAAATTCGTTGCAACAGTCGAATTGCAAATGAAAATGGGGATTTCATCAAAATGACCCAATAGCAGGGTGCAGGCAGATACGAACTGTGAGGTCTGCTCTTCGCTCATAAGGGACAACCATACTAAAATCTCCCACATTGCAGGAGATTTTAGTATGAACACGTCACCGTGGAATAAAGACCGTATCATAGGCCAAAAAAGACCACTTCAGATATCTCATATCTGGGGGATCCGAATCCGGCTTGAACTGGAAGGTAAAACGCGTGATTTAGCTCTGTTCAATATGGCCTTGGACAGTAAGCTACGAGGCTGTGATCTGGTCAAACTCAAAGTATCTGATGTTGCATATGGTAGTTCTGTTTCAAGCAGAGCTACGGTGTTGCAACAGAAAACCGGTAGCCCTGTGCAGTTTGAGATAACCAAAGGGACAAGAGAAGCTGTTGCTGCATTGATAAAGCTTGGCAATTTGCATAGTAAAGACTTCTTGTTTCGGTCTCGAGTCGGAACTAACCAGCCCATATCTACCCGGCAATACAACCGAATTTTTCATGGGTGGGTAGAAAAGCTTGGTCTCGAAGATTCGCTTTACAGCACACATTCCATGAGAAGAACAAAACCTTACCTAATCTACAAGAAAACCAAGAATCTCCGGGTGATCCAACTTCTGTTGGGCCATAAGAAACTGGAAAGCACAGTCCGTTATCTGGGCATTGAAGTCGATGATGCATTAGAGATCTCTGAATCGATCGAAGTCTAAGGTTGCCAGGGCTGCAACAGCAGTCCTGTGCCAAAAGCGGGTATTACATATATCGCACTGAACTAATGAATGGTCCGTGCGATATGTGTAATGACAAAAAAACTAACTGATTTTGCGAACATAACTGCAAAATTGAATAAATATATGGATATTTATAACTCAATTGACATAATAATAACTATATATGAACAGTGATAGAGTGTTTTATGAACGTTTTAATCATCCCCCGAGAACAACGAGTTCCTTATTCAGGGATTAACACCGCTTATCTCCATGTTGACCGCTGGGATGATTATTCTTTTGTAACTATGTTTTATTTATCGCTACATGATGAGTCAGGTAATCTGCATGAGATTGGAAACGTTAAAATTGGATTTCAAGGACAAGTTATTGGAAAGCCAACATATGTAACTTTAGGGCAAGGCTTTCAGTCATTACCTAATGGATATTTTTCTGTTGGGCAAGATGTCGAATATTATCAAAAGATATTCAATCTATCCGATAACATAAAATCTACATTACTAGATTCACTCAACGATATAGCCTATTCACCAGGAATCATGAGCATTGCTGAGAATGAAGATGTTTTCAAAACATCTCTACTCAGGGATGTCAGTTTATCTGTCATCAAAGGGCAATTTTCTCGGGCCATCCAAGGTAAAAATCCATTAACTAACTTTAAGTTTAAATTCGTTAGACCTGCAGAATCAAAAATTTCAGGTGTGGAATTAGTATTTAAAGTGATAATAGAAGAAAAGCCTAGTACAAATATACATGCAATAATTGGACGAAATGGTGTCGGTAAAACAACTCTTCTCAATGGAATGATTGAAGCTATTACCAGTAAAGGAAAATCAGATTCTAAGTTTTATGATATCGATGGCTTTGCTGAAAGCCCTATCGATAAAGATTATTTTAGTAGCTTAGTTTCAGTTTCATTCAGTGCTTTTGATCCATTTGAGCCCCCGACAGAACAACCCGACCCTTCGAAGGGAACATGTTACTTCTATATAGGATTAAAAAAAGAAGGTGATATATTAAAAGGGTTGAATGATATCTATGAAGATTTTATTCAGGCTTTAAAATTATGCTTTAGTCAAACCCCCAAAAAAAACAGATGGCTGAATGCTATTGACACACTTGAATCTGATGAAAATTTTGAAAGTATGGAATTAAAAATACTTGCGAGATACACAGGTACAGATCTTGATAATAATGCTCGAAAGCTTATAAAAAAAATGAGTTCTGGTCATGCGATCGTCCTATTAACGATCACACGACTAGTTGCAACTGTAGAGGAAAAAACGTTAGTTCTAATAGATGAACCTGAGAGTCATCTACATCCACCGTTACTTTCAGCTTTTATAAGGGCACTTTCAGATTTGTTGCTTGATCGAAATGGTGTCGCACTGATCGCCACGCATTCACCTGTAGTTCTTCAAGAGGTTCCCAAAAGTTGTGTTTGGAAGCTCAATCGTTCTCGATTAGTAACAATGGCACGTAGGCCAGACATTGAAACGTTTGGTGAAAATGTAGGCGTTTTAACTAGGGAAGTCTTCGGCCTTGAAGTAGTAAAATCAGGCTTTCATGATCTTTTAACAAAGTCTGTCGAATCGGGTAAATCATATCAAGAGATAATAGATGACTATCGGGGTCAACTTGGTGTTGAGGCTAGATCACTATTAAAAGCACTTGTGATTCATCGAGAAAGGAGTGCCGGGTAATGTTAAAACTCAAGAGACCAACATACGCTTATGATCAAACTTTAACTCTTTGTTGTAATGGTATTACGGGAAATAACGAATTATTGAGAAAGGTAAATGATGCGTCTTCAGATTTAGAAATGCACGTACATTCATATGAAAACTCAGCATCAACAGAAGAACTTTATACAATTAATCCGTTACAGATAAATGGTGTAGCTGATCCTATAATATTCATGGAGTTAAAGAAATCCGATTTCATTAAGCTTTATAGTATATATTTTGTTGGGCAAACAAAACCAGCAAGGGAGATTTATGATGTACTAATGGCTTCAGCTAACGAAAAATGTCCTTTTTGTGGAGGAATTGGACGACCACGGAATCTTGATCATTATTTACCTAAGGCATATTTTCCACAATTCGCTATAGCGCCATTAAACCTGGTCCCTTCCTGTAGAGATTGTAATATGGATGGTAAAGGAGAAGATTTTGCTACAGCTCCTGGAGAGCAAATACTTCATCCTTATTTGGATCATGACCGTTACTATAATGAACAATGGATTTTCGCGCGATATCTACCTAATATAGAAGGTGAACCTGCGGCAATTGAATATTTCGTTTCTCCTCCTAATGAATGGACAGCATCACAAAAAGAGCGTGTCGTAAAGCATTTTAATGATTTTAATTTATCATTAAGGTACTCGAAGGAAGCAAGTGCAAGATTAGTCACTTTATTAGCTCAATTTGAGAGTTTGCTTAACATTCCATTGGATAAAGAAACATCGAAGACCGTTATCTTTCAGACAATAATTGACAATGCCTTGTTTGTAAACCATTGGGAGAGAGTTATGTGTTTGGCTCTTATTCGAGATTTATAGTTTTTCAGGACAATTGCCAATTTATTATAAATGCTTACATGGATTTTTGCTTAATATGTTTAGCTAAATTATCTGTTTTTTTTTAAATTTTCATTCTGAATTCCGAGTGGCAACTATTTCTTTTTTACGTTAATAAACGGGTAGCTGGTCACTTCAATTAGCTTCTTTGATTTAGCGTCCTTAATCACACATTCCTTCAAAGTTCTAATATTTGTTCTTCGCTAAAGACTATTGTTCTGACTTCACTCTCAAGAATTGGATGCATTATCATCTTGCTAAGACTCGGAACGGTAAACTTACCAAGTACCATCACATTTCTGCCCAATGGAAATAAATTTGGCGTTACATTTCCTAGTTGAATTGTAGGATACAAATCAGATTTACCATTTCTCTTCTTAGGCAATCCCTCAATAAACTGCCTGTTACCAAACTTCGCCACTGGCATTCTAACTACACTCACTTTCATAATTACAGCAACTTGAGCCGTCTTCACCATCTGTAAGTAAGTCAACAATTGATCTAGTTGAGATGTTTCGTAGAAGAAATCAGACCATGTAACTGTACTTGTTCCCGTAACAATTTTTATGGTGTTTTTCTGATGAGGATTAGCTTTTCCGTAATCATAGATTTCTCGTAAGCTAAGCATGTTCTTCACATAAGGATCTTTTCTACCTTTTCTGACATAAATTCGGTCGGTTGTATCTGAAGGCGGGTTGGCCTGCATCGCTACAGCTTTCTTTCTTATTTGAGTGATATCATCAGCATCAAGGATGTGCAAGCGGAATATATTATTCCCTCTAGCAAGTGCACGGCGGATATCATGGCTGGAATCACCCGCATGAATAATCTCCAGACCTGAAGTTCCATATTGGCAAAACTCGTCATGCAAGTATCCCTTTTCCAGTCTAAAGAAGGCGGGAATGTGTTGCGTCTTGCCATAGCTCCGGCGAATATAGTTTTTAACATATACCAGATGAGCAGAGCAATTTTGATCAGGACATGTTAGAGGAGAGCGGTTAACACTTGGATTGAAAGTAATTACATCAATTAAAGTCTGATTATAGTCAATTGCCTGTGTTATACGAATACCACTCATATATTCCCTCTAAATTGACATCAATTCTCAGTCTGTTCTTCCATCAAAGCCGTAAATTGACCTTACTTTAGATATATCCATTAAACAGAAAAATTTTACTAGTTTACAATGCAAAAATCCAGTTACACTCGTATAAAATGAGTAAGTTTCAAGCTGCAGGATAAGTTGGAACGCCTACTAAATAAGCATAATAAGATAGAGTTCGGTCTCTGTGCGGTTTTTTATTATTTGCCCTAAATTGGGCTTAGCTGGCACCTTTATCAGAAATGTCCGTTCCTCGCTCAAAGCAGACTGCCACCAATAACTAAAACTTTGAAAAAATTGGTACTCATGGCAAAGGTCTCTTCGGGTAGCCCGACCGAACGAAGTGACGCCAGAAACATCCCCGGAGTCGGTGCTAACGCACCTCGTCCGGGCTACCGATTGGTGTAGGCCGGATAAGATGTAGCCGCCATCCGTCAATCTGCGCAATTGTGCCTGATGGCGCTACGCTTATTATGCTTACATGTTGCAGGAATTCACAGTATCTACCCGACTAATGAACCCTGATACATTTCCTTCCCCTACTCCGCCGCTTTCACCGCCAACTTCACCAACCGCAGTTGCTCCCTCAATTCCGTCACCTCATCCTTATCCGGAATCAGCACAATACAATCCCCAGCAATCTTAACCGTCACGCCAATTCCGGTATCAAACCCGGCCTCCCGCAACCACTTCCCGCTTAGATTCAGCGCAGGTGTACTGGTATCCCCGCGATTAGGCACATAGCCGACGGTATAACGACGTTGGTTTTTAACAATTTCTTGAGATGCTGTTTGAGACTCAGTAGGGATCGTAGCCATAAGGGCAACCTCCTATAACGGGTTTAACTCCCGCCACCGGAGAGGCTAATCTCACGGGTGGCAGACCAGACAGGGTTAGCCTTACCGGCGTTACAGGTAACCGGCGCATCTTACGATGCCCCTGCCTGGCCCACCATTGAGGTGTAGCCGTGCGCACGACACAAAAAAGACGCTGGCGCGTCATGTGTCGCCTGTAACAATAACTCAGGAGGCTAATCCCGGCACCTGATTTTGCAGGTGCCAGTAAAAGGTACTGCTATCTCCTTCACGCCACAAGCCACTTCCGAGCGGAAAACCAGCCATAATCCGAATCTGGAACCCTCCTCGCAAAAAGGCGAGCATAAACATTTCACCCATCAATTTTTCAACCACAATTAACATTCACAAACTAATCAATACCCCCGACCCTCCGTCGAGCTTTTCAAAAAAGGAACCCCATGAAAAAAGTCGCTATCGTCGGCGTCGGCCCCACCGGGATCTACACCTTTCATGCGCTGGTGGAACGTGGTGAACCGCTGGAAGTGCTGCTCTATGAACAAGCCGAACAGGCGGGCGTCGGCATGCCCTATAACAATGAAAACAACTCTGAACATATGCTGGCAAACATCGCCAGCATCGAGATCCCGCCAATTGAAATCACCTACCTGACGTGGCTCCAAAACCAAAGCGACGACTACCTGACACAATTTGGCGTGGAGCGCACCGCCCTCCACGAACGGCAGTTTTTGCCGCGCGTGCTCCTGGGCGACTATTATCGCGATCGCTTTTTAGCCCTCGTCGACAAGGCGCAGAAATTGGGTTTTGCGGTTTCCGTACATGAGTCCTGCGAAGTCACCGACCTGCGCGCGAATCCGGAAGGTGTCTCACTGTGGATAAACCACGAGCCTCAGCCGGTTGATGTCGATTTCGCCGCTATCGCCACCGGGCATCTATGGCCTGAATCGGATGCCCCGTCGCGTCAATATTTCCCCAGCCCGTGGACTGGCCTGATGGACGCGCAGATTAGCGCCTGTCGGGTGGGTATTCTGGGCACCTCGTTAAGCGCTATCGACGCGGCGATCGCCGTGGTGTGTCAACACGGCACCTTCACTAGCGATGCTGACGACACAATCCGCTTTACCCGTAAACCGGGCAGCCAAAGCCTTAAACTGACCCTGATGTCGCGCACCGGCGTACTGCCAGAGGCGGATTTTTACTGCCCTCTTCCCTATGAGCCGCTGACTGTCGCCACCGAAGACGCCATTGCGCGCACTATTGCACAAGGTCAGAACGGATTACTGGATCGCATCTTCGGGCTTATCGTGAAGCAGTTACAGGAGACGGCACCGCAATGGAGCCAGCAGATAGAGCTTGAAACACTCACTGCCGATACATTCTCCGAGGCCTGTTTTGCAGACCGCATCCATCACGATCCGTTTGACTGGGCGAGGCTCAATCTGTTGGAAGTTGAACGCAATAAACAGCAGCAGCACACCGTGGCGTGGCGCTATACCCTGCTGCGGCTGCATGAGGTTATCGAAGATATCGTGCCGCATCTCGATGAGGCTGACCGTGCACGTTTCAAACGCGGGCTGTCGCGAGTGTTCATCGATAACTATGCCGCCATTCCCTCTGAGTCTATCCGTCGGCTGCTGGCGCTGCACGACGCTGGGCTGATTGAGATAGTGGCGCTGGGGGCAGATTATGAACGCAAAAATAAACAGGGAAAGACGGTTATCGTCCACGATAATCAGTACCGTGAATTTGATGTGTTTATTGATGCCCGCGGGCAAAAAGCGCTGAAAAGTAAAGATATCCCCTTCCCCGCATTGCGTGAGCAGCTTCTGGCCTGCGGCGATGACATCCCGGATATTGGTGAGGATTACACCCTGCAAGCGCCGGAAAACGCCCGTGGGCGCATTGCCTTTGGTGGGTTGCCGTGGCTGATGCACGACCGGCCGTTTATTCAGGGTCTGGTGGTCAGCGCCGAAATTGGCGCGGCGATGGCAAACGCATTGGCTACCAGCGCAGTGAGGCGTCGGCGTAAATGGTGGAGCAATGAGGAGCGGGACTTCCCATCGGATTAAATCAAAATGCTAACGTATTGCGCTATAAAGAAAACCAGCACCGTACCGTCCCCTCGCCCCTGTGGGGAAAGGGCTAGGGTGAGGGGGAAACCAGGTTAAAAAATCGTCTTAATTACGGCGCGGTAACCCTCACCCCAACCCTCTCCCTTAAAAAGGGAGAGGGGGCTGACCGTGCCAATATTGGGATTTTACCCGTTTCTCACTAGGCTAGCGCCAGATCGAATTATTCCCCAGTGAATATTTGCCCGCACCGATAAAAGCAATCGCCAGCGCAGCAATAAAGAAATAGACCAGGCTCTCAATCGCCCATGCCCCGGTTTTGTCCAGCGCGGCGGTTTTATCCAGCCCAACCATCAGCCAGGCCACAATCATGGTAAACGCTAACACCAGCGCCGCCGGGCGCGTCAGCACGCCGATGATAATCAGAATAGGCGCAACGACTTCCCCCACCAGCACGCCATAAGCGATAAATCCCGGCAGCCCTTTTGCCACCAGCATACCGCTGATGCCGTCGACGCCATCAAACAGCTTGTGCAGGCCGTGAAAAAGCATCAATCCACCGACACCAATACGGAGTAGAAATTTGCCAAAATCCTCGTGCGACAGCATGCGATTTACTGAATTTAACAATGTTGTAATCATTTGAATAATTTCCCTGTTTATCCCTGTAGAACACCACGTTACTGGTTCTCATTTACAAAATATACCTGCTGAAAATAAGGGGATTATTCCGGCGAAACGACAGGATTCATCTAAACTTGTAACCGGTATCACATTTAAGGAGAAGGACAACCATGAAACAGACCGTAGCCAACTACATTGCCAAAACCCTTGAACAAGCCGGAGTAAAGCGAATCTGGGGCGTGACGGGCGATTCCCTTAACGGACTCTCCGACAGCCTGAACCGGATGGGCACCATTGAATGGATGCCGACGCGACACGAAGAGGTCGCCGCGTTTGCCGCCGGAGCGGAAGCGCATCTGACCGGCGAGCTGGCGGTTTGCGCAGGTTCTTGCGGGCCGGGCAACCTGCACCTCATCAACGGGCTGTTCGACTGTCACCGCAACCATGTTCCGGTGGTGGCGATTGCCGCGCATATTCCGTCGAGTGAAATCGGCAGCGGTTATTTTCAGGAAACACATCCACAAGAGTTGTTCCGCGAATGCAGCCACTATTGCGAGCTGGTGTCATCCCCAGAGCAAATTCCTCAGGTACTGGCTATCGCCATGCGTAAAGCGGTGTTGAACCGTGGCGTGTCGGTGGTGGTGTTACCGGGAGACGTGGCGCTGAAGGCCGCGCCGGAAAGCGCCAGTACCCATTGGTATCCTGCGCCGCAGCCGGTGGTCACACCTAATGAAGATGAGCTGAAAAAATTAGCGCAGCTGCTGCGTTATTCCAGCAATATCGCGCTAATGTGCGGCAGCGGTTGTGCCGGGGCGCATAAAGAATTAGTGGAATTCGCCGGCAAGCTGAAATCACCCATCATTCACGCGCTGCGCGGGAAAGAACACGTCGAGTACGATAACCCGTATGACGTGGGCATGACGGGGCTTATCGGTTTCTCCAGCGGTTTCCACGCCATGATGAATGCCGACACGCTGATCTTACTCGGCACCCAATTCCCGTATCGCCCGTTCTATCCGACGGACGCTAAAATTATCCAGATTGATATCAACCCCGCCAGCATCGGCGCGCACAGCAAAGTGGATATGGCGCTGATTGGCGACATTAAATCCACCCTCACCGCCCTGCTGCCGCATTTGGAAGAAAAAACCGATCGTAAGTTCCTCGATAAAGCGCTCAGTGATTATCGCGACGCGCGTAAAGGGCTGGATGATCTGGCAAAACCGAGCGATAAGGCCATCCACCCGCAGTATCTGGCGCAGCAAATCAGCCATTTTGCCGATGAAGATGCCATCTTCACCTGCGATGTCGGCACGCCAACCGTGTGGGCCGCGCGCTATTTAAAAATGAATGGTAAACGCCGCCTGATTGGCTCATTTACCCACGGTTCAATGGCCAACGCCATGCCGCAGGCGCTGGGCGCACAGGCCACCGCTCCGGAGCGTCAGGTGGTGGCGATGTGCGGCGACGGTGGCTTTAGTATGCTGATGGGCGATTTTTTGTCGGTGGCGCAAATGAAGCTGCCGGTGAAAATCATCGTCTTTAACAACAGCGTGCTGGGCTTTGTGGCGATGGAGATGAAAGCCGGTGGCTATCTGACCGACGGCACCGAACTGCACGACACCAATTTTGCCCGCATCGCCGAAGCCTGCGGCATTACCGGTATTCGTGTAGAGAAATCGGCGGACGTGGATGAAGCGCTACAGCGCGCCTTTAGTATCGACGGGCCGGTGCTGGTCGACGTCGTGGTGGCGAAAGAAGAACTCGCCATGCCGCCGCAGATAAAACTGGAGCAGGCCAAAGGGTTTAGCCTGTATATGCTGCGCGCAATTATCAACGGGCGCGGTGATGAAGTCATTGAGCTAGCGAAAACCAACTGGCTGAGGTAAAAATGAAGGCATTATTCTGAGTTTAAAAGGAAATGCCGTGATTGATTTACGCAGTGATACCGTAACCCGCCCGACGCGCGCCATGCTTGATGAGATGGTAGCCGCGCCGGTAGGCGACGATGTGTATGGCGATGACCCGACCGTTAACGCCCTTCAGCAGTACGCGGCCGAGTTGTCAGGCAAGGAAGCCGCACTGTTCCTGCCGACCGGCACCCAGGCCAACCTGGTGGCGCTGCTCAGTCACTGCGAGCGCGGCGAAGAGTATATTGTCGGCCAGGGCGCGCATAACTATCTGTACGAAGCAGGCGGCGCGGCGGTGCTGGGCAGCATTCAGCCGCAGCCGATTGATGCAGCGTCTGACGGCACTCTGCCGCTGGATAAAGTCGCGGCCAAAATCAAAGCCGATGATATTCACTTCGCCCGCACCAAACTGCTGAGCATCGAAAACACCCATAATGGCAAAGTACTGCCACAGGCGTATCTGAAAGAAGCGTGGGACTTTACCCGCGAGCGTGGGCTGGCGCTGCATGTCGACGGCGCGCGCATTTTCAACGCCCTGGTCAGCTACGGTTGCGAGCTCAAAGAGATCACTCAATACTGCGACTCCTTCACTATCTGCCTCTCCAAAGGGTTAGGCACGCCGGTGGGTTCGCTGCTGGTCGGTAATCAGGATTACATCAAACGCGCTAACCGCTGGCGTAAAATGACCGGCGGCGGTATGCGTCAGGCCGGGTTCCTCGCGGCAGCTGGGCTGTACGCGCTGAAAAATAACGTCGCGCGTTTGCAAGACGATCACGACAACGCCGCCTGGCTTGCCGAACAGCTGCGCGAGATTGGCGCGGATGTGATGCGTCACGACACCAATATGCTGTTTGTGCGCGTCGGTGACGCGAACGCCAGCGCGCTGGGCGCGTTTATGCAGGAGCGCGGCGTGCTGATTAACGCCTCGCCGGTAGTGCGCCTGGTAACGCATTTAGACGTCAATCGTCAGCAATTAGCTGAGGTTGTCGGTCACTGGAAAGCCTTTTTAGCCCGTTAAGGAGTTCGGCGTGTCACAGACGATTTTGGTTTTTGGGGCCAGCGGCTATATCGGCCAGCATCTGGTCACGGAATTAAGCCAGCGCGGGTATACCGTGCGGGCGGTGGCACGTCGTATTGACCGGCTGCAAAAATTACAGTTGCCGGGAGTCACTTGCCATTCGGTTGATCTGGAGAAAAACCGTGATTTTTCGGCGCTGCTCGACGGCGTTGATACCGTTTATTATCTGGTACACGGCATGGGTGAAAGCAAAGACTTTATCGCCCACGAACGCCGGGTGGCAGAGAACGTGCGCGACGCGCTGCGCCAGACTCAGGTGAAACAGCTGATTTTCTTAAGTTCGCTTCAGGCTCCTGAGCATGAACAGTCTGCACACCTGCGCGCCCGTCAATTGACCGGCGATATCCTGCGCGAAGCAGGGATTCCGGTCAGCGAACTGCGCGCAGGAATTATCGTCGGTGCCGGTTCTGCGGCGTTTGAGGTGATGCGCGATATGGTTTACAACCTGCCGGTGCTGACGCCGCCGCGCTGGGTGCGCTCGCGCACTACGCCGATTGCGCTGGAAAACCTGCTGGTGTATTTGGTGGAGTTGCTCAATCACCCCGCCTCTGAGCATCGCGTGTTTGAAGCCGCCGGGCCGCAAGAGTTAACCTATCAACAACAGTTTGAACACTTTATGGCGGTCAGCGGTCGTCACCGATTGCTGATCCCCATTCCCTTCCCTACCAGTTGGATCTCGGTTTGGTTTTTAAACGTGATTACGTCCGTACCACCGACGATCGCCAAAGCGCTGATCCAGGGGTTGAAGCACGATCTACTGGCAGACGATCGGGCGCTTCGCGCGTTGATCCCGCAAACCTTGATCCCCTTCGATGAAGCGGTACGCCGCACGCTGGAGGAGGAGAAAAAGCTCGCCAACTCCAGCGACTGGGGTTACGACGCGCAGGCGTTTGCCCGCTGGCGTCCAGAGTATGGATTTTTCGCCAAACAGGCCGGATTCACGATAAAAACGTCAGCAAGCCTGTCGGCGCTGTGGAAAGTGGTGAACCGCCTCGGCGGCAAAAAAGAGGGCTACTTCTTCGGCAATGCGCTGTGGAAGACGCGTGCGGCCATGGATCTGCTGATTGGTCATAAACTGGCAAAAGGCCGCCCAGAACATGCACTGTTGCAGACCGGCGATAGCGTCGATAGCTGGAAGGTGATTATCGTTGAGCCGGAAAAAGCGCTAACCTTACTGTTCGGGATGAAAGCACCGGGTCTTGGGCGTCTGAGTTTCACGATGGTCGATAAAGGCACACATCGTGAACTCGACGTTCGCGCCTGGTGGCATCCGCACGGTATGCCAGGCTTAATGTACTGGTTGTTGATGATTCCGGCCCATCTGTTTATCTTCCGCGGGATGGCCCGGCAGATCGCCCGTTTAGCAGAAGAAGAGACAGGAAAAAGTGCGCTTTAGCCCTTTTTTGTCTTAGTTTCCCATTGCATACGAGTGAAATAAACGGAAGAATGCGCACGAAACTCTTTTTTATCACTGTGGATTATTATGAAGGTACTGGTCACCGGCGCCACCAGCGGTTTAGGCAGAAATGCAGTTGAATATCTGCGTAACAAGGGCATTAGCGTCAGAGCGAGTGGTCGCAATGAAGCGATGGGCAAACTGCTGGAGAAAATGGGCGCTGAATTTGTCCATGCTGACCTGACCGAGTTAGTCTCTTCTCAGGCCAAAGTGATGCTGGCGGGTGTCGATACCCTGTGGCATTGCTCAAGCTTTACCTCGCCGTGGGGTACACAGGCGGCGTTTGATTTAGCCAACGTCCGCGCCACCCGCCGTCTGGGTGAATGGGCTGTGGCCTGGGGCGTGCGTAACTTTATCCATATTTCCTCGCCGTCGCTGTACTTCGATTACCACCACCACCGTGATATTCAAGAAGATTTCCGCCCGCACCGTTTCGCCAATGAATTCGCCCGCAGCAAAGCCGCCAGCGAAGAGGTGATTCAACTGCTGGCACAGGCCAACCCCAACACCCGCTTTACCATTTTGCGTCCGCAGAGCGTTTTCGGCCCGCACGATAAAGTCTTTATTCCGCGTCTGGCGCAGATGATGCACCACTATGGCAGCGTGCTGTTACCGCGCGGCGGCCATGCAATGGTCGATATGACCTATTACGAGAATGCCGTACACGCGATGTGGCTCGCCAGCCAGCCGCGCTGTGACGATCTGCCGTCTGGTCGTGCCTACAACATCACCAACGGTGAACCGCGCACGCTGCGCAGCATTGTGGAGCGTTTGATTGACGAGCTGGATATTGCCTGCCGAATTCGTTCGGTGCCTTATCCGATGCTGGATATGATTGCGCGTAGCATGGAGCGTTTTGGCGATAAGAAAGCCAAAGAGCCATCGCTGACCCACTACGGCGTATCAAAGCTCAACTTTGACTTTACGCTGGATATCAGCCGCGCCCGTGAAGAACTGGGCTACGAGCCTATCGTGTCGCTCGACGACGGTATTGTGCGTACCGCCGCCTGGCTTGAAGATCACGGGAAGTTACCGCGCTAGTCTTAACCCTGACCGTATTTTTCCAGTAGCGCTTCCGCAATAGCCTGGCTTTCGGCGTCAGCTACGCCGTCCCAGCGCGTTGGACGGAAGTGCATCTGGAAGGCGGCGATCACCCTGATCTGCTGCATGCGGGTCATCCCCGGTTTCACCTCGTAACCATAACGCGCTAACAGGTCGAGCAGATTGTTTGTTGAGACCGGTGCGTTTGGTGCGCGTCCGTTGAGATAAAATGCCACTCGATTCTCATTTGGCCATGCACCGATCCCTTGCTGTGCCAGCGACTGCCATGGGAACAGCGGGCCGGGATCGTCTTTGCGCTGCGGCGCAACGTCAGAGTGCGCCAACACATTTTGCGGCGGAATGTTGTAACGTTTGATGATGTCTTTGGCCAGCGGGATCAGCGCCTGAATTTGCGCCGGTTCAAATGGCGTAAAGAACTTGGTGCCTTCCGATTTTTGCCAGCCTTTATTCTCAAGCTCAATACCAATCGAGGTATCGTTGATGCGCGTGGCACCACGCCAGAAACTGACGCCCGCATGCCAGGCCAGTTCAGACTCCGGCACAAGCTGCCAGATGCGCGGTTTACCATGGGTCAGCGGCGGCACGGCGGGGATCAGATAATGCACGCTAACCTGATCGCCGGTCAGCGTGGTAAGTGACACATCAAAATCATCGGCGGTGTAGTGCAACACCAGGATTTTGACCCGTGGATAAGCCGCAGGTGCCGAACGACTGGTATCCAGCACATAGCCCGGTTTCTCAACGGTCGCTTTTTTATCTTCCCCGGCACACCCTGCCAGCAACACCGCCAGCATCAAAACCGTCAGAAAACGTTTCATCGGCGCGTTTTAACCGCCGTTCCGCTTACGCTCACCATCAGCATACTGCTGTCTTTACCCACTGTTTCATAGTCGATATCAATTCCGACAACGGCATCGGCACCCAGCGCTTTGGCCTGTTCGCCCAGCTCTTTAAATGCAATCTCGCGGGCTTTGCGCAGCTCTTTTTCGTAAGCGCCAGAACGGCCACCGACGATGTCGCGGATACCGGCAAAAAAGTCGCGGAAAATATTCGCCCCAAGAATCGCTTCTCCGGTGACGACACCGCAATACTCGACAATAGACTGCCCTTCAAGGGTAGGCGTGGTGGAAAATTGCATGACTAGCTCCTTCTTTAACGTTCAATACCTTAGCTCTCAGCGCTAAACACATTATCGGACCGATACGCTATGCTTGAAAAGGGATTACTCCATTATCGTATACATTAATCGCCCCTTCTGCATGGCGCGATGAGTGTCGAGATTGCTAACAAGGAATCATTCTATGCGTTACACCAACCTTGCCCTTATTCTTCCGGCTGCGCTGTTTTTAAGCGCGTGTACCACCGTTACCCCTGCCTATAAAGATATTGGCACGCGCAGCGGACAGTGCGTGGAAGGCGGCCCGGATACCGTGGCACAGAAGTTTTACAATGACCAGATCCAGCGCCGGACAAGCGATATTACCGCTCTGCGTCCGTATTTTAGCGATAGCCTGGCGAAGCTGCTTAACGATAGCAGCCAGGACGCCAGCAAGCGTTCACTGATGCAAGCGGGTCTGTTCTCCAGCAGCGCAACCACACCAGACAGTGCTGACGTTGATAGCGCCTCCACCATTCCCAATACCGATGCCCGCAATATTCCTCTGCGCGTGACGTTAAAACAGGGCACTCAAAGCTGGAAAGATGAAGTGTTGATGATCCGTGAAGGGCAATGCTGGGCCGTCGACGACGTGCGTTATCTTGGCAACAATAGCCACGCACCGGCGGGGACTTTGCGTCAATCTCTCGAGAAACGTTAATAACGTGTTAAGTAATTCTGTCTAGCCGGTTATTCCGGCAAAATGTCTGGCATTCTCTTTAGAATGCCGACATTTGTTCCCCTCGCCTACCCCGCCCGTTATTTTGTGCTAACTTTAAAAGAAAAGTTGGTTTATATTTAAGTTTTAACGCACAAATATTGCATAACTATTCTGTCAAAGGTACTATTTGCGGCCTCAATTGCTGATAATAAATCCATTATGGAGACCTTCAGCGGGAGACGGAATGCGGCAGCAGAGCTAGCACCTGGTCTTTCCAGGACGAAGACAACACATTCGTGACGGGTATCAATGAGCATTAAATTAGACGGCATTAACTGCTTTTATGGCGCACATCAGGCGCTGTTCGACATCACGCTTCAATGCCCAGAGGGCGAGACGCTGGTGCTGCTTGGCCCAAGCGGCGCGGGTAAAAGCTCACTGCTGCGCGTGCTGAATCTGTTAGAGATGCCGAAATCCGGTACCCTGGCGATTGCGGGTAACCATTTTGATTTTGCTAAAACCCCGTCTGACAAAGCGATTCGCGAACTGCGTCAAAACGTGGGAATGGTCTTCCAGCAGTACAATCTCTGGCCTCACCTGACGGTGGTGCAGAACCTTATTGAAGCGCCTTGCCGCGTGCTGGGCCTTAGCAAAGAACAAGCGATGGCGCGGGCGGAAAAACTGCTGGAGCGTTTACGCTTAAAACCGTACAGCGACCGCTATCCGCTGCATTTATCCGGTGGTCAGCAGCAGCGTGTGGCGATTGCCCGTGCGCTGATGATGGAGCCGCAGGTTTTGCTGTTTGATGAACCGACCGCCGCGCTCGACCCAGAAATCACCGCCCAGATCGTCAGTATTATTCACGAGCTGGCAGAAACCAACATTACCCAGGTGATTGTCACCCACGAGGTGGAAGTGGCGCGCAAAACGGCCAGCCGCGTGGTGTACATGGAAAATGGTTATATCGTCGAACAAGGCGATGCAAGCTGCTTTAGCAGCCCACAGACAGACGCATTCAGAAGTTATCTTTCTCACTGAGAATCAGGACAATGACGATGAAAAAATTAGTGATCGCCGCGCTGCTCGCAAGCTTCAGCCTTACCGCTGGGGCTGCTCAAACCATCCGTTTCGCGACGGAAGCGTCTTACCCTCCGTTCGAGTCTATTGATGCTAACAACCAGATCGTCGGCTTTGACGTTGATTTGGCAAACGCACTGTGTAAAGAGATTGATGCCACCTGTACGTTCAGCAATCAGTCTTTCGACAGCCTGATCCCAAGCCTGAAATTCCGCCGCGTTGATGCGGTGATGGCCGGTATGGACATCACGCCTGAGCGCGAAAAGCAGGTTCTGTTTACCACCCCGTACTATGACAATTCTGCGCTGTTTGTTGGTGTGAAAGGCAAATTTACTGGCGTCGATCAGCTTAAAGGCAAAAAAGTCGGCGTGCAGAACGGCACCACGCACCAGAAATTCATCATGGATAAACACCCGGAAATCACCACCGTTCCTTACGACAGCTATCAGAATGCGAAGCTGGATCTGCAAAACGGTCGTATTGATGGCGTATTTGGTGATACCGCCGTGGTCACCGAGTGGCTGACTGCTAACGACAAGCTGGCTGCCGTCGGCGATAAAGTCACCGATAAAGACTACTTTGGTACCGGCCTCGGCATTGCTGTCCGTCAGGGCAACACCGAGCTGCAGCAGAAATTCAACGCTGCGCTGGAAAAAGTGAAGAAAGATGGCACTTACCAAACCATCTACGCTAAATGGTTCCAGAAGTAAGACTTGATGAACGAAATGTTTCCTTTAGCAAGCGCCGCCGGCATGACCGTCGGCCTTGCCGTTTGTGCACTTATCATCGGGCTGGCGCTCGCGATGCTGTTCGCGGTATGGGAGTCAGTCAAATGGCGCCCAATCGCATGGGCAGGCTCAGCACTAGTGACCGTGTTACGCGGTCTGCCGGAAATCCTAGTGGTGCTGTTTATCTACTTCGGCTCTTCTCAGTTACTGCTGACGCTCTCCGACGGTTTTACGATTAACCTTGGCTTTGCGCAGATCCCGGTGCAGATGCAGATCGAAAACTTCGATGTCAGCCCGTTCCTGTGCGGCGTGATTGCCCTCTCCTTGCTTTATGCGGCGTATGCATCGCAAACGCTGCGTGGCGCACTGAAGGCGGTACCGATCGGTCAGTGGGAATCCGGCCAGGCACTGGGGCTGTCAAAAAGCGCGATATTTTTCCGCCTGGTGATGCCACAGATGTGGCGTCACGCGCTCCCGGGGCTGGGTAACCAGTGGCTGGTACTACTGAAAGATACCGCGCTGGTGTCGCTGATAAGCGTTAACGATCTGATGCTGCAAACCAAAAGCATTGCTACCCGTACCCAGGAGCCATTTACCTGGTATATCGTTGCGGCGGCCATTTACCTGGTGATTACTCTGCTGAGTCAGTACATCCTCAAACGCATTGACCTGCACACCACTCGCTTCGAACGGAGACCAGGCTGATGCTCGAGTATTTACCGGAACTGATGAAAGGGCTGCACACCAGCCTGACGCTCACCGTTGCTTCGATTGTCGTTGCGCTGATACTGTCGCTGATTTTCACCATCATCCTGACGCTGAAAACGCCGGTGCTGGTATGGGTGGTTCGTGCCTATATCACCCTGTTTACGGGCACACCGCTGCTAGTGCAGATCTTTTTGATCTACTACGGCCCGGGCCAGTTCCCGTCGCTGCAAAATTATCCGGTGGTGTGGCACCTGCTGTCTGAACCGTGGCTGTGCGCGCTGATTGCGCTGTCACTTAACAGTGCGGCGTATACCACGCAGCTGTTTTTTGGCGCCATTCGGGCTATCCCGGAAGGTCAATGGCAGTCATGCAGCTCGCTGGGCATGAGCAAGAAAGACACACTGGCAATTTTGCTGCCGTATGCGCTTAAACGCGCACTCTCTTCTTACTCCAACGAAGTGGTGCTGGTGTTTAAGAGTACGTCGCTGGCTTACACCATTACGCTAATGGAAGTGATGGGCCACGGGCAGCTTCTGTACGGACGTACCTATGACGTGATGGTATTTGGTGCTGCCGGGCTGGTCTATCTGGTGGTGAATGGCCTGCTGACACTGATGATGCGTTTAATCGAGCGTAAAGCGCTAGCCTTTGAGCGTCGCAACTAGATTTATTGCATAAGTAGCAATAAATGAAACGGATAAGTCACTGGCTTATCCGTTTTTTTTGCAAACAGTTAAAATATTTACTCAACTATATTGCATACAAATTCACATAATGGCATTGTAGCTATATGCCACACGCAGGGCAGCAACCTATAAGCCAGACAGACAGGAGCACATCCATGAAAAAATTAGTATTGGCCGCCTTACTCGCCACCGTAGCCGCAGGCGCTCATGCCGCAGATAAAATCAGCTTTGGCGTTTCCGCGACCTATCCTCCATTTGAATCAATGGATGCAAACAACCAGATTGCTGGCTTTGATATCGACCTTGCCAATGCGCTGTGTAAGCAGATGCAGGCTGAATGTACCTTTACCAACCATGCGTTTGATAGCCTGATCCCCGCGCTGAAATTCAAAAAATATGATGCGGTGATTTCAGGTATGGATATCACGCCGGAACGTAGCAAACAGGTTGCCTTTACCGACGCCTACTACGCGAACTCTGCGCTGGTCATCGCTAAAAAAGATACCTACAAAACCTTTGATGATTTGAAAGGCAAGCGTATCGGTATGGAAAACGGTACCACCCACCAGAAATACCTGATGGATAAACACCCGGAAGTCAAAACCGTGGCCTACGACAGCTATCAGAATGCTTTTATCGACCTGAAAAATGGCCGTATTGATGGGGTGTTTGGTGATACTGCCGTGGTCAACGAGTGGCTGAAAACCAACCCACAGCTGGGTGTAGCTACCGAGAAAGTGACCGACCCGCAGTACTTCGGTATTGGTCTGGGGATTGCGGTGCGTCCAGATAACAAAGCGCTGCTGGAAAAACTCAACGGCGCGCTGAAAGCGATTAAAGCCGACGGCACCTACCAGAAAATCAACGACAAGTGGTTTGCTGAATAAATAACGACTCCCCGGTAAGCGCTAACTTACCGGGGTTTTACCATTACAGCGGGACAAAGAAGCGGAAGCAGGCACCCGACGCGGCATCCACCAGGCGAATATTACCGCCATGCAGTTCCAGCATTCTTCGCACGATAAGCAACCCCAACCCACCGCGATTTTCCCTTACGCTCTGCGGACTTAATGCTGAAGGACGCTGGAATAACTGCTCGCGAAGCGCTTCCTCCACGCCCGGCCCGCTATCGGCAACCTCGACCTGAAGCCGTTCATTTTCCTGCCAGACCCGCAGTATCACCGTACCCCCGGATGGCGTGTGGCGCACCGCATTATCCAGCAGGTTTGTGACCACTCGCTCAATCATCGACACATCAGCATTGAGCAACGGCAGCCCCCGCGAAATCTCCACCTTCAGCGTTAATTGGCGTGTCTCGATAGTCAGGTCAAACTTCTGCGCCACGTCCTGAATCAGTTCGCCGATGGCAAACGGTTCACGCTGCGGCTTCATCCCGCCGTGTTCCAGCTTCGCCAGTTCAAACAGTTGCTGAGAAAGGTGGCGCACCTTATGGCCCTGCCGCAGCGCAATCGAAAGGTACTGTCGATTATCTTCAGGCGAGAGCGTGTCGGCCTTTAACGAAAGGGTTTCCAGATACCCGAGCAATGAGGTCAGCGGCGTACGCAGGTCGTGCGAAATATTGGCGATAAACTCGCGGCGCTGGCGGTCGCTATCGGAGAGTTTCTCCCACTGACTGGTAATTTTCCGCGCCAGTTCAATAAATGTATTGCGCAAAATGGCCACTTCGTTGGAAGTATCAGCAACCAGCGGCTGCTGCGCCAGTTGCCGAATGGCGCTGATACTGTCCTGGTCGAGCCCCGCGACGTGTGAGGTGAGCTGCCGTACCGGACGAGCGACCCAATACCACACCAGAATACCCGCCAACAGACCAAACAGGGCAACCAGCAGCAGCGACCACAGCAGCGTATTCCACAACGCTTTACGCCATGCGTTATCCGCTAGCGCATTCAAGTTTTCCCCTTCAAGGATGATATAGAGATAGCCGTGCAGGTTACCGTTTAGCAGCACCGGGGCCACGCTAAACACTTTCTCTTTATCCAGACTCCGCGGGTCGTCGCCGTAAATCGGCCATGCCGCGCCATCAAGAAAGGCTTTTAACGGTTCGACGTTAATTTGTTTACGTTTCATGTGACCCGGCGGGGCCGCATCAGCCACGATGTTACCGTCCCTTGAGACTAGATAAAGCTCAACGCTGGGATTAAGCGTCATCAGCCGATCAAAAAGCATTTTCAGCGTCTGACGATTCACCTCGCCCCGCTCATCCAGCAGCGGTTCACGATTGACAATTTGCTGCGCCAGGCCCGCCGAAAGGCGCTGCACCATGGCATTACCAAACTGGCTGCTGTTATAAAGCTGGATGCTACAGGCCGCGATCGCGCACAGCAGTAAAATGGCGGTAAAGACCAGCGTGAGCTGTTGGCTAAGGCTGAATCGACGGCTCATGGTGCGAACTCTTTGTGCTCAGTGGCGAACTTATACCCTTTCCCCCACACGGTCAGAATGATGTCCGGCTCAGCGGGATCTTTCTCAATTTTGACGCGCAGACGGTTGATGTGGGTGTTGACGGTATGTTCGTAACCTTCATGTTGATAGCCCCAGACGTTTTCCAGTAATGCCAGACGCGAGAAGACTTCTCCTGGATGGCGGGCAAACCAGTACAGCAGTTCAAACTCGCGCGGCGTCAGCTCAATGGCTTCGCCATGCAGTCGCACTTCGCGGGTCAGCGGGTCAATGTTCAGACCGTGGCTGGCAATCGAACCACTTTGCAGACGCAACGTTTGCCCCATCGCCTCCTGGCGGCGAAACAGCGCCTTCACACGGGCGATCAATTCCAGCACCGAGAAAGGTTTGGCCAGATAGTCATCCGCGCCCATTTCCAGCCCCAGTACCCGGTGGCTTTCACTGGTGCGTGCGCTGATAATAATGACCGGCAGGTAACGGGTCATTTGACGAATACGGCGGCAGATTTCGAGCCCATCGACGCTTGGCAGCATTAAATCGAGGATCACCGCATCCCAGACTTCGCTTTCAAGCCGTTCCAGCGCCCGAGCACCATCGGCTTCGTGCGCAATCTGATAGCCCTCATCCTGCAAATTAAGCCGCAGCAGAGTAGCGATATCGGTGTCATCTTCGATTAATAGGATTTTCCTGGCGCTGTTCATGTTATTTCACCCGTTCTTTTTTTAAAGCTTAACGCAGTCGGGCGCGTCGAGTTATCACATTTAATTTAAACTTTGGCGGGATGGAGATGGGGACGGGGTTTCCCCTCACCCTAACCCTCTCCCCAAAGGGGCGAGGGGACTGGCCGAGCTCGATGTGCTCCCTCTCCCTTTTAGGGAGAGGGCTGGGGTGAGGGTCTAACGCCGGACAAGCAACGTCAGAACTTCATAATGCGCCGTATGCGGGAACATATCGAACAGCTGCACTTTCGCCACCTGATACCCCGCGAGGTGAGTAAAATCCTTCGCCATACTTTGCGCATTACAGCTGGAATAAACGATAAACTCCGGCGCCATCTCACTTAAATAGTCGCACAGCGCCTTGCCAATACCGCGACGTGGTGGGTTCACCAGCACCAACTGTGGTACTTCGCCCTGGGCGGTGGCGAACTGAGTAGAGTCCAGCGCCTGGAAGTGCAGTTTTTCTAAGCCTAATTCCGCCGCCGACTGTTTCGCGCAGGCAATGGCTTCTGGGGCGATTTCAATGCCGGTCAGGGTCATTTCCGGGGTGGCACAGTGCAGGCCAAAACCACCGACGCCGCAGAACAGATCCCACATATGATTCACCGGCAGCGCCCTCACCCAGTCACGCGCGGTGGCGTACAAGCTGCTTGCCACCGTCGGGTTAGTCTGGAAGAAGCTCTGCGGGCGGATCCACAGCGGCACGCCGTTAAAAGTTTCCGCCAGCGCTTGCTGTTCGGTGAAAAAGATCTCCTGCTCGCCTTCCATAATCGCCATATGCACCGGCTGAATATTAGCGGTAATCACCTTCAGCTGCGGCAACTGCGCCTGTAGCCACGGCAGCGCCGCGCGAAGTTGCTCAAGCTTGCTTTGCGAACGCAGTACAAAGCGCAGCATCATGCCGCCCTCTTTCTGGCTTGCGGTGAGCAGCAAATATTTCAGCTCACCGCGCTTGCGCGCTACGTTATACGGTGTAAGCCCTGCACGGGCGATAAACGGCTTAAGTGCCGCAAAGACCGGCGCAAAGGTTTCTGGATAGAGCGGACAGTCGGTTAAATCTTCCGGCGTACCATCACGGTGCAGCATACCCAGCAGCGGCTTTTCGACGCTGCCGCTGACCACCATTTTGGCTTTATTACGAAAGCCTTGTTCCGGCCCGCTAACCGGTGCGCACCACTCGGCAACGGAGGAATCCGCCAGCAACGTCTGGAGATCGACCATTTTGGCCGCAAGTTGCTCTGAAATCGGCTGCTCAATCCACTGACAGGAACGGCAACGGTCGGCATTAAAAAGTGCGCACTGCATAGAAAGACCTTCAAAAAAACGAGGGCGTGGATTGTATCACCGTTATTGTAAGCGGAAAAATCGACGCGAAGCTGGAGGGACAAAAAGCAGGAATAACACCAACAGGTCCGGCATTTTTTGCAGCACCAGCGAACGGAAGATTTCCCGTTTAGACTCCCCGGCAATGCTGAACAATTCAGGGTAGCCGTAGCCAAGCGATGCAGCCCACAAATAGCTGGCGGCAATAACTTGGGTCAGCAGATAGACCCAGCGCGCCCAGTTGCGCCCTTTCACCAGCGAGAAGGCACAGCCAATCTCAACGAAGACCAGCACCAGAGAACTTAAGAATACCAACGTTAGCGTCCAGGTTTGCACGCTGCGGTGAATAAAGTCGCCAATACCGGACAGCCCCAACAGGTTGAATATCATCAACAGATCAAGGCAGCGGATTAAAATAATCGCGAGCGCAGCCACCTGCACCAAAGCAGGGGCATTCAGACGGGCGTGCGTACGACGGCTTCGAGTAAACAATTCCAATGTATTGCCTTCCATGAAAACGATGCCGCGAAGGTTCGCGGCATCGACTGCATCCTCATCGATTTTAAGTGGATTATCCGCGTCTTGCACGTTGGATATCGCGCACACGTTGTTTTTCTGCGCGCGCCATCAGATACCAGGCGATTAATCCGACAATTCCGACGACGCCTAAGATAAGTGAGGCCAACGCGTTGATCTCCGGGTTCACCCCCATACGCACGCTGGAGAAGACCAGCATCGGTAAGGTGGTGGCCCCTGGGCCGGAAACGAAGCTGGCGATCACCAGATCATCGAGCGACAACGTGAAGGCCAGCAGCCAGCCGGAAATCACCGCCGGCATAATCATCGGCAGCGTGATGATGAAAAAGACCTTCAGCGGCGTCGCACCGAGATCCATCGCCGCCTCTTCGATCGACCGGTCAAGCTCACGCAGACGTGAGGAGATCACCACCGCCACATAGGCAGTACAGAAGGTCACGTGCGCCAGCCAGATGGTGAGCATGCCGCGATCTGCCGGCCAGCCGATGGCGTGTGCTAGCGCCACAAACAGCAACAGCAGCGACAGGCCGGTTATCACATCGGGCATCACCAATGGCGCGGTGATCATAAAGGCAAACCCGTTCGATCCGCGAAAACGTCCAAAGCGAACCATCACCATGGCCGCAATGGTCCCAAGCACTGCCGCCATGGTGGCAGCCGCAGCAGCAATGGTCAGGCTAAGGCCCACCGCGCTCATCATCGCGTCATCACGGAATAGCTCGCCGTACCAGCGCGTCGACCAACCCGCCCAAACGGTGACCAGCTTCGAGCTGTTAAACGAGTAAATCACCAGCATCAGCATCGGCGCGTACAGGAAGGTAAACCCAATCACCAAAATCAGGATGCGCCACGGCGAACGCACGACCGGTAAGTTATTCATCCGTGATCCCCCATCTGTTTTTGCTGATATTTGTGGAACCACATGATCGGCACGATCAGCAGCAACAGCATGACGATCGCTACCGCTGAGGCCACCGGCCAGTCACGGTTATTAAAGAATTCCTGCCACAGCACGCGACCAATCATGATGCTGTCCGGGCCGCCCAGCAGTTCCGGGATCACAAACTCCCCGACCGCCGGGATAAACACCAGCATCGACCCGGCAATAATCCCGCCTTTGGTCAGTGGCACAATCACGCTGAAGAAGGTTTTCAGCGGGCGCGCGCCGAGATCCAGCGACGCTTCCACCAGCGAATAATCAATACGCGTGAGCGCGGTATAAATTGGCAGCACCATAAACGGCAGATAGGCGTAAACGATGCCGATATAGACGGCCAGGTTGGTGTGCAGAATAGTCAGCGGCTGATCGATAACGCCTAACCACATCAGGAAGTTATTCAGTACCCCGTTGTTTTTAAGGATCCCCATCCAGGCGTAGACACGAATCAAAAACGAGGTCCACGACGGTAAGATAACCAGCAGCAGCAGGATATTACGGGTCGACGGTTTGCTGTGCGCCACCGCCCAGGCCAGCGGGTAACCAAGCAGCAGACAGAAAATCGTTGAGATCCCCGCCACCTGAAGCGACTGTAAATAAGCCTCAAAATAGAGCGGATCGTCGGTCAATTGCAGGAAGTTGGCGAAATTCAGGGTCAGGGATAGCTGACCATCCGCCCATTCCATTAAATCTGTGTACGGCGGGATCGCTCGCGCCATTTCGGCGAGGCTGATTTTAAACACAATCAAAAACGGCAGTAAAAACAGCAGGATCAGCCACACATACGGCAGCGCAATCACCAACTTGCGACCGTGTTTCATATTGATACGCGCCAGCCACAGGGCGATACCGCCCGGTTTATGCGGACGCGCCGGAGGTTCATAAATACTCATCGCCGCTCCTTAAACCGTCAGTACCACACAGCTATCGGCTTCCCAGCACAGACGCACTTCATCGCCCCAGGTCGGTAGCCCTTTCTGGTAGCGATGTTCGTTCTGTAGCTGAGCGCTGATCATCTGGCCGCTTTTGAGCCGCACGTGGTAAATGGAGAGATCGCCTAGGTAAGCGATATGTACCACCTCGCCGACGGCAAAGTTGTAGCCGTCGGCAGGCGGGTCTTCGCAGAGCATGATTTTTTCCGGACGCAGCGCCACGTACACCGGCACGTTATCGACAACCGAAGCATCCGGGTCAACTTTCAGCGGGTGAACCAGCCCCGGCGAATCTATCACCAGACCATCTTCCTGACGCGCTTTCAGCAGCCCTTCAAAGACGTTAACCGAACCGATAAATTCAGCGCTGTAACGGGTGGTGGGATGCTCATAGATCTCTTCCGGTTCGCCAATCTGCACGAATTTCCCCCGGTTCATGATGGCGATACGCCCGGCCATGGTCATCGCTTCTTCCTGGTCGTGGGTGACCATCACGCAGGTGGCACCGACACGCTCCAGAATATCCACCACTTCCAGCTGCATCCGGTCGCGCAGTTTTTTGTCCAGCGCGCCCATGGGCTCGTCCAGCAGCAGCAGTTTTGGCCGTTTTGCCAGGCTGCGTGCCAGTGCCACGCGCTGACGCTGACCGCCGGAAAGCTGATGCGGTTTGCGTTTAGCAAATTCCTGCATATGCACCAAGGTGAGCATTTCGGCCACGCGGGCGGTAATTTCGGCTTTCGGCAGCTTGTCCTGCTTTAAGCCGAAGGCGATGTTCTGCTCAACGGTCATGTGCGGGAAAAGCGCGTAGGACTGGAACATCATGTTAATTGGCCGCAGATAAGGCGGAACCTGCGCCAGGTCGACGCCATCGAGGATAATTTGCCCAGCTGTCGGCTGCTCAAAGCCTGCCAGCATACGCAGCAGGGTTGATTTACCGCAGCCGGATGCGCCCAGCAGAGCAAAGATTTCGCCTTTATAAATGGTGAGGTTAACGTCATCAACGGCGTGCTGACCGTCGAAAGACTTGCTCAGGTTACGGATTTCCAGCAGCGGGGTGAGCGCTTTGCGGGTTTTCGCCTGTGGGCGGGGAATAGCGTCGTTCAATCGGGTGCTCTCCGGCAAAAAACAAATATCGACATGACCCGGTTGTCATATCAACCCCTGGTACACGGTCTAGGGCCGGTGTCCAGATTGGGGCAGTTGCACTGCCCCGGTGCATAACCATCACCATTCAGTCGCCCAGCCGAACGAAGTGACGCCGGGGAACTCCCCGGAGTCGGTGCTAACGCACCTCGTCCGGGCTACTGATGCGCAATCGACATCATCTTTCGGTTGGTTGATTTATTTGCCGCTTTTCACTTTGGTCCATGCGCGCGTTCTGACGCGGTCGATCTTCGGCTCCTGCACTTTCAGCGTGAACAGTTTGGCAAACACATCGGCCGGTGGATAGATCGCCGGGTTATCGCGAACTTCGGCACTGATAAGTGGCGTAGAAGCCTTGTTACCGTTGGCGTAGAACACGTGGTCGCTGATATGCGCAATCACGTCCGGACGCATCAGATAGTTGAGGAACTGATAAGCTTCATCTTTGTTTTTCGCATCTGCTGGCATCGCGAACACATCAAAGAACGCCAGCGCTCCCTCCTTCGGAATGAAGTAAGAGATATTCACGCCGTTTTTCGCCTCTTTCGCGCGGTTCGCTGCCTGCCACACATCGCCTGCCCAGCCAATCGCGACACAGATATCGCCGTTAGCAAGGTCGTTAATATATTGCGAAGAGTGGAAGTAACGGATATTTGGACGCAGTTTCAATAGCAGATCGGTCGCCGGGCCGGTGTAATCGTCGGCTTTCATGCTGTTCGGATCTTTGCCTAAGTAGTTAAGCACGGTGGCAAAAATTTCTTCCGGAGCATCAAGGAACGACACGCCGCAGCTTTTCAGCTTCTCGAGGTTTTCCGGTTTCATCACCAGATCCCAGCTGTTAAGCGGCGCATCTTTGCCCAGCACGGCTTTGACTTTATCGACGTTATAGCCGATACCGGTAGTCGCCCACAGATATGGGAAGGCATATTTATTATCCGGGTCGTGTTTAGCCACCAGCGTCAACACTTCCGGATCCAGATTTTTCCAGTTTGGCAATTTGCTCTTATCAAGCGGCTGGAAGACCCCAGCGGTGAGCTGACGCTCAAGGAAGCTGGCGGATGGAACCACCAGGTCAAAACCGGTGCTGCCCGCCATCAGTTTGCCTTCCAGTACTTCGTTGGAGTCAAAGACGTCGTACACCACTTTAATACCGGTCTCTTTTTCAAAATTCGCAACGGTATCCGGCGCGATGTAATCCGACCAGTTATACACATGCAGCGTTTTTTGTTCCGCAGCGAGCACGCTTGCCGAGGCGGCCATCAGCGCACCTGTTACCAGACCCGTTAACCATTTTTTATTCAAGGCGGCCATTTCTCTTATCCTTCTCGTCGCCCGTTAACAAACGGACTCAATATACGCAATTTAGAGTATGCAGAAATCATGCATATTATTTCGGATTACATGAAAGAGAAGAGACCGGGCTCCCCTGCAGTCATTGCTCGCTGTACCGATGCAAAATCCTCGCCAACAATGATTATTGCTAGCAATTAAGAGGGGCGCACCAATATGTCGCAAGAATAACTGTAGCCCGTGTCAGAGGCTATAGGGCAGTGAAAAAAACGCCTTTTATCAATTTTTTATGCAAGATCACTCTATCTGATAAGCCAAAATCGGCAATCAGGTAGTGAAAGAATCTTTAAAAATAGGTTAAAAGTAGAATAAAAGAATGTAATACGCAGCCACCATGGCAGTGACTGCGCTATTTAGCGGGCGGGATTAGTGAAGAAAATGGTACTGAGTCTCTTCCTGCGGCTGCTCTTCGTCTTCCGTTTTATACAGCAGATCGTGGGCGGAAGCCTCAAGGATCACCATTGAGATCTGCTCTTCACTATGCTGCATAAACGATGCGAATTGTTCGAAGGTCAAACCCACGGCGGCGGATAAAGACTGGCAAACCACCAGCTTTGGCAGATTATCATCCTGCATATCAAGGAACGCTTTCACGGTGAGCGAACTGGCGTTAATCGCCGACAGATCGGCTGCCAGCGCCAGTAATGCAGATGGTTTGACCTCCGCCAGTGCAGAAAACAGCACGACGTTATCAATGAGATCAACTTTGGCATCGAAGATACCATCAAAATTTTGCATATGCGGCAGGTGCAGCGCCTGACAGGTGTCGCACTCAAAAAAGCTCATGCCCATTTCGTCGAGCCACTGACGTAACGTATCCAGACTCGGGACGACGAGAGAATCCATATTGCCTATGACCTCATGCAGTAAAGTAATGATCCAGAGAAACAAACTACCGAGCAGTTGCCCGGTATAAGAACGATTTTAGCGCACAGTCTACGCAAAAATACCGATGCATACCACGATAGCCGGGCTATCCCCCCATTTTCAGGCAAAAACCAGGATGCGCCTGACGCTCGATCCATTCGATCATCTTACCCGCTACATCAACGCCAGTGGTGGACTCCACCCCTTCCAGCCCCGGCGAAGCGTTAACTTCCATCACCAACGGCCCGCGTTTAGCGCGCAACAGATCCACCCCCGCCACATCAAGCCCCAGCGTTTGCGCCGCTTTAACGGCAATCTCGCGCTCAGCGGGCGTGATATCGGCGACCGTCGCCACGCCGCCGCGATGCAGATTCGAGCGGAAATCGCCTTCTTTTGCGCGTCGTTCAATGGCGGCCACGACTTCATCGCCGACCACCAGACAACGGATATCGCGGCCTTTGGCTTCCTGGATGTATTCCTGCACCAGAATATGCGCATTTAAACCGCGAAACGCATCCACCACGCTCTCTGCGGCCTGCCGGGTTTCAGCCAGTACGACGCCAATCCCCTGCGTACCTTCTACCAGTTTCACCACCAGCGGCGCGCCGCCGACCATATCAATAAGGTCGCTGGTATCATCCGGCGAGTGGGCAATACCGGTAACCGGTAAATCAATGCCCTGCCGCGCCAGCAGCTGTAAGGAACGCAGCTTGTCGCGCGCGCGGGTAATCGCCACCGACTCGTTTAAAGGGTAGCTGCCCAGCATTTCAAACTGGCGCAGCGCCGCCATACCATAATAGGTAATCGCCGAGCCAATACGCGGGATGACCGCATCATAATGCGGCAGTTTTTGCCCTTTATAGTGGATAGACGACGCCGATGGATTAATGTTCATATAACAAGAAAGCGGGTCGAGCACTTCAATAATATGGCCGCGACGTTTAGCCGCCTCGCGTAGACGTTTGCATGAATAGAGCGTTCCATCCCGGGACAAAATGGCAATTTTCACCCTTTACCTCTCCAAAAGACCTCAAAAAAGCCGACATATCATACTGCGCAAGGCAGGCCTGATGCATGCGCCCGACCACAGATTTCTGCTTTACCGATTAGCGCGTGGCCCAGCCCTGCTGGTGCAGATAATCCAGAATAAAGGGCCGATTTTCTTTAATCAGCGTACGGCGTATATGGTCGCTCCAGGTATCCCGGCGCGCATTGGTGCTGCGCGACAGATAATACTGCGCCAGCTGTTCGTCATATTTGTCCAGCTCGGCCTTGTCCAGCGGCTGGTAGTGATTTTCATGCACCAGCAGCGTGGCAGGCAGACGCGGTTTCAGATCCGGCTGACTGGCAGGCCAACCGAGGCACAGCCCAAACAATGGCAGCACGTGTTTTGGCAGCTTCAGCAGATCGGTCACCGACTGGATATTGTTACGCAGGCCACCGATATAGACGCCGCCAAGCCCCAGCGATTCCGCTGCGGTGAGTGCGTTTTGCGCCATCAACGAGGTGTCAACCACGCCAAGCAAAAGCTGTTCCGCCAGCCCCAGTTGCGCATCCGGGCAAATCTGTAAGAGGCGATTAAAGTCCGCGCAGAATACCCAGAATTCAGCCGCCTGGCCGACGTGAGCTTGTCCACCGGTCAACTCAACCAACTGCGCGCGCATATTCTTATCGGTCACACGAATAATCGAGGTGCATTGTAAAAAACTGGAACTCGAGGTCGCCTGTGCGCTGGCGATAATTGCATGACGCTGGTCGTCGGTTATCGGCTCGCCGGTGAACTGGCGAATAGAGCGATGGTTTAGCAGAACCTCAATGGTCGGTGTCATCTTTTTTTTCCTTTTTTTGCGGCGGATTCGGATTCATAAGCTGCGGCGCAACAGCACGGGCGATACCCCAGAAGAGCGCACCCGCAGCGGGCAGCATCAGCGCAATACCGACGAAGATCATCACCACCGCGGCCAGTTGGCTGGCGAGTGGTGCAGGCAAGGTGATGTACTGATTGAGCGACAGCCATGCCGTCGCCAGCACCACCATGCCGATCCCCTCAAGAATTAAAACGCTTTTCGGTAGTGCTCCAAGCGAACGCATGCTTCTTCTCCTGCGATCCGTTTCCGCATCATTATGTCGTTATCGACGAGTATAACGGCATGCTCACAAAAAATATTTAACCAAACATAGCCTGAATGAATCGTAACAACAGGCAGAACCTTCTTTCTCTTCCGGCTCAGGCACGGCATCATAGGTGTCATTCGCCGAGAGGCACATTGATTATTCCGCTCGTTTAAGGAGAGACATTATGTTTGCTGTTATTTTTGGTCGTCCTGGATGCCCTTACTGTGTTCGCGCAAAAGAGCTGGCGGAGAAACTGACTCAAGAACGTGACGACTTTAACTACCGTTACGTGGATATTCATGCAGAAGGGATCAGCAAGGCTGATTTAGAAAAAACGGTGGGTAAACCGGTAGAAACCGTGCCACAGATTTTTGTCGACCAGCAGCACATTGGCGGATGCACAGACTTTGAAGCCTGGGCAAAAGAGAATCTCGGCCTGTTTGCCTGATAGTAATTCCAGCGCCCGCTCCTACAGCGGGCGTTTTCCTTCCCGACGCTTATCGTGTAGCAGTGAACTGACAAACAGAAAACACAGCGCACCGAGCGCACACCAGAACACGGCGCTGAACAACCAAGCCAGCTCCTGCCACAATGAACGATCGCTACTGAGAAAAAGACGTGTCAGTAACAGGCACAGCGGCGCGGCCAGAATAGCGCCCAACAGGGGACGCAGCACCCGACGGCGTGAAGAGATAAAGCTTGAAACAACGCCTGGGATGATAAAGAACAATAGCCCCAATTCAGGATTTCCTGAAGTGCGAAAAGCCCCCTTCACCTGCATCACCAGTGAACAAAAAACCACTATAAATAATATAAAGCAGCAAATTATACCTGCCCAACCGCGTTCAGTTTTCACACGCTTCTCCTGAAAATTATCTCTATCAAAATCCAGACTTCGTCCATTTGGACGCTCAGTCAGATAAAGTCACTGGCCTTCCATGCCAAAACAGTTCTGTGCTAAAAGCGATTGTTGCTAGCCGTAGCAGTCAGGAACGATTAAACTACCGACCGCTATTTTCTGGTTATTCTTCGGGTACAGGATAGCAGCACTCCTGCCGTAACCCTTGGTCAACAGTAGACCAAATAACCATTCCTTTCAACACGTTACTGGTAAACAATAAGTTAGACTCCGTGAATATAAACGTCGCAGATTTGTTAAACGGGAATTACATCCTGTTATTATTCGTGGTATTAGCGCTGGGGCTTTGTCTTGGCAAATTGCGCCTGGGCTCCATCCAACTTGGTAATTCCATTGGCGTTTTAGTGGTTTCGCTCTTATTAGGGCAACAACACTTCAGTATTAACACTGAAGCACTAAACCTCGGATTTATGCTGTTTATTTTTTGCGTCGGCGTAGAAGCTGGCCCCAACTTTTTTTCTATTTTCTTTCGCGACGGCAAGAATTATCTGATGCTTGGCCTGGTCATGGTCGGCAGCGCTCTGCTGATCGCCCTGGGTCTGGGTAAGCTGTTTGGCTGGGACATCGGCCTGACGGCCGGTCTGCTCGCTGGTTCAATGACATCCACGCCGGTGCTGGTTGGTGCGGGCGACACGCTACGACATTCCGGAATGGAAGCCAGCCTGCTGGCGCAGGCACAAGATCACTTAAGCCTCGGCTACGCGCTAACCTACCTGATTGGTCTGGTCAGCCTGATTGTCGCCGCCCGTTACCTACCAAAATTCCAGCATCAGGATCTGCAAACCAGCGCCCAGCAAATTGCGCGCGAACGTGGTCTGGATACCGATACTAACCGTAAAGTCTACCTGCCGGTTATCCGTGCCTACCGCGTCGGCCCTGAACTGGTCGCCTGGGCCGACGGTAAAAATCTGCGCGAGCTGGGCATCTATCGCCAGACCGGTTGCTACATCGAGCGTATTCGCCGTAACGGTATTCTCGCCAATCCTGACGGCGACGCAGTGCTGCAAATGGGCGATGAAATTTCACTGGTGGGCTACCCTGATGCGCATGCACGTCTCGACCCCAGCTTCCGTAACGGTAAAGAGGTGTTCGACCGCGACCTACTGGATATGCGCATCGTCACCGAAGAGATTGTGGTCAAGAACCACAATGCAGTCGGACGCCGCCTGGCGCAGTTGAAGCTGACCGACCACGGCTGCTTCTTAAACCGCGTGATTCGCAGCCAGATTGAGATGCCGATTGACGACAACATCGTGCTCAACAAAGGTGACGTATTACAGGTGAGCGGTGACGCCCGCCGCGTGAAAACCGTCGCTGACCGTATCGGCTTCGTCTCAATCCACAGTCAGGTCACCGACCTGCTGGCCTTCTGCGCCTTCTTTATCGTCGGCCTGATGATCGGCATGATCACCTTCCAGTTCAGCAATTTTAATTTCGGCATTGGTAACGCAGCAGGCTTGCTGTTCGCCGGTATCATGCTGGGCTTCCTGCGTGCCAACCATCCAACGTTTGGCTACATCCCGCAGGGTGCGCTGAATATGGTGAAAGAATTTGGCCTGATGGTCTTTATGGCAGGCGTCGGCTTAAGCGCGGGCAGCGGCATCGGTAACGGTCTTGGCGTAGTCGGCGGACAAATGCTGGTCGCTGGCCTGTTCGTAAGCCTGGTTCCGGTGGTGATTTGTTTCCTGTTTGGCGCCTACGTACTGCGCATGAACCGCGCGCTGCTGTTTGGCGCCATTATGGGTGCCCGTACCTGTGCCCCGGCAATGGAAATCATCAGCGATACCGCGCGCAGCAACATCCCAGCGCTCGGCTACGCGGGAACCTATGCCATCGCTAACGTATTGTTAACGCTCGCCGGTACGCTGATTATCATCATCTGGCCGGGAATAGGCGGCTAGCGCTGGCTTTGGGGCAAACAAAGAAAAGAAAATTATTTTTGCGCAACGCAGAACTTTTCAGTCAGGCGCGAGTCTTAATTAGTGCCACTGCTTTTCTTTGATGTCCCCATTTTGTGGAGCCCATCAACCCCGCCATCTTTGGTTCAAGGTTGATGGGTTTTTTGTTGCCTGAATTTCAGTATGAATTAAAACAACAGGTTATTTTCAGCACTCCCCCGCTATCCGCCCCACCATTTTTCGTATTTCCTCATGCGTCAGCGGCTGGCGGTCGGTCACAAAATGCAGCGTCATCCCTTCAATAAACGCATCCATCGCACGGGCAGTACTCGGATCAAACCACTGCTCCAGCGTCTGTTGGCTGCGGTGCATCCAGTTTTGCATAACCGCCTTAAGCGAAGGCGTGCTGCTGGCAAGGGCATAAAGCTGATACATCAACGTCATATTTTTCGGCGTTGTCACCTGGCTGCTGAAAATAAGTTTTGCCACCGCGTCACAGGCATCGTCTTTGGTCGTCACGCCAATAAAAAAGTCCGCATACTCTTGCGACATGCGGGCGGTAAAGGTGCTGAATGCCTCGCCTAATAACGCCTCAATACCGTCAAAATAATAGGTCATTGAACCTAACGGCACATCGGCACAGCTGGCAATTTTACGGTGAGTTACCGCGCTAATTCCGTGGATAGCGATCGTCTCAATTGTCGCATCAATGATTCGTTCCCGGCGCTGCGGATCGTTCGGTCGGCGAGCCATAATTATCCTCTTTCAAATTATGTACAAATGTACACAAGCTTGTTAGTGTTGTCTGCATACTTTCCGACCCGATGCGAATGGATGACAACGTTAACCTCCCGTAAAGCCCTGCAACTGCGGATGTGGGCACTCTTCATGTTCTTCTTTTTACCCGGTTTATTAATGGCTTCCTGGGCCACACGTACGCCTGCGATCCGCGATATTTTGTCCGTTTCCACGGTGGAAATGGGTATCGTTCTGTTTGGCCTGTCAATTGGTTCGATGAGCGGCATCCTTTGTTCCGCCTTTTTTGTGAAACGATTCGGTACCCGCACAGTTATCCGCACCACCATGTCATGCGCTATCGTGGGGATGATGATTCTGAGCCTGGCGCTGCATCTCAGTTCTGCATGGGTCTTTGCGATAGGACTGGCGATATTTGGAGCCAGCTTCGGTTCGGCCGAAGTAGCCATTAACGTTGAAGGCGCAGCGGTTGAGCGCGAGATGAAAAAAACCGTCCTGCCGATGATGCACGGCTTCTATAGCTTAGGAACGCTGGTCGGCGCAGGCGTCGGTATGGCGGTCACGGCCTTCGGTTTACCTGCCGTGTGGCACATTATGGTCGCGGGATTAGTGGGTATTGCCCCAATTTTCATCGCTATCAAAGCCATTCCGGATGGAACCGGTCGTAACGAAGCGGAAGACGCACACCACCAGGAAAAAGGCGTGCCGTTCTGGCGCGACATGCAGCTAATGCTGATTGGCGTGGTGGTACTGGCGATGGCCTTTGCGGAGGGTTCCGCCAATGACTGGCTGCCGCTGCTGATGGTTGACGGCCACGGTTTCAGCCCAACCTCAGGTTCGCTGATTTATGCGGGCTTCACGCTGGGTATGACCGTCGGACGTTTCACCGGCGGCTGGTTTATTGATCGCTATAGCCGCGTCACCGTGGTTCGCGCCAGCGCGCTAATGGGCGCATTAGGCATTGCCTTAATCATCTTTGTCGACAGCCCGTGGGTTGCTGGGGTGTCGGTTATCCTGTGGGGTCTTGGCGCATCGCTTGGTTTCCCGCTGACTATTTCTGCCGCCAGCGATACCGGCCCGGATGCACCTACCCGCGTCAGCGTGGTCGCCACAACCGGCTATCTGGCGTTCCTTGTTGGGCCGCCGCTGCTCGGCTTCCTCGGCGAACATTACGGCCTGCGTAGCGCAATGCTTGCCGTACTGGCGCTGGTTCTGATTGCCGCTCTGGTGGCGAAAGCGGTGGCCAAACCCGAGCCCCGCGTTGTAATGGAGAGTCACTGATGGGCGTTAAACTGATCGCTGTCGACATGGACGGCACATTCCTGAACGATAAAAAGACCTATAACCGCGAGCGCTTTCGTCAGCAATACGCACAGATGAAAGCACAGCGGATCCACTTCGTGGTCGCCAGCGGTAACCAGTATTACCAGCTTGCTTCTTTCTTCCCGGAGATAGTCGAGGAAATTGCATTCGTTGCTGAAAACGGCGGCTGGGTGCGAGATGCGGGCGAAGATGTCTATAACTGTTCGATGCCACGCGACCACTTTCATCAAATTGTTGATTTCCTGCAAACCCGCCCGGAGATTGAGATTATTGCCTGCGGCAAAGCCAGCGCCTATACGCTGAAAAGCTACGATCAGCGCTTCCACGATATCGCTGTGCATTACTACCATCGCATGGAGCTGGTGGACAATTTCGACAATATTAATGACACCATTTTGAAATTCGCGTTGAATATTCCAGACGAAAAAGTGCCAGAAATGCAGGCGACGCTGGATGCGAAACTCGGTCATTTGCTCACTGCGGTCACCACCGGTCATGGCAGTATCGACCTGATTATTCCAGGCGTTCACAAGGCCAACGGTCTGCGTTTATTGCAGGAACGCTGGGGAGTGAATGATGATGAAGTCGTGGCCTTTGGCGACAGCGGCAATGATATTGAGATGGTGAAACAGGCCGGATACGGCTTTGCGATGGCTAACGCTGCCGACGCGGTGAAAGCCGTCGCCGGTTATCATGCGCCGCATAATAATGAAGAAGGCGTGCTGGAGATGATTGATAAGGCGTTGAAGGGCGAAGCGCCGTTTGCCTGAACCCGATGGTCCCGGCGGCGCTGCGCTTGGCCGGGCTACCGGTCGATATCGTTTTGTAGCCCGGCCAAGCGCAGCGCCGCCGGGAACTTCCGCTTATTCCGGCTGTAAGCCACTGCCAACCGTTTTATCCCGCAGGAACATCACCATCAGCACCAGCCACAGCACGCCGCCCGCCAGATTAAACAGGCTAAACAAGCCAATACCGCCCATCTGATAGCTATGTTTGCTAAGTTCAATACCCACGGTAAAGATCAGCATCTGCAACATCCCCATGGCGGCGGAAACCGTCCCTTTACTCATATCACTGGCAAACAGCGTCAAACGCACCAGCCCGGCGTTGGCAAGGCCAATACCAAAGGCGTAGAAACTTAATCCTGCGGTCATCCACAAATAAGCATGGGATGACACCACCGTGGCCGCCGCCGCGAGGAGCAGGCCAAACATAATCGGGTAACCACCGGCGATAATCAGCGCGCGTACCGTACGGCGGGAGGTCAGTCGTGCCAGCACCAGGTTACCGAGAATCAAAGCGCCAAAAATGGGCACCTGCAACAAACCATATTCATAGCTGCTGGCATTTTCACCGCTAATAATAATCACCGGCGATTGGGCAATCCACGCCAGTAGCGGCAGGCTGACAAATCCCGTCGCCAGTGCACCGGCAACAAAGCGCCCGTTTTTCAGCACTTCACGGTAGTCTTGCCCCAGCGTCTTTAATGACAGCTTTTCGCCAAGACGGGTCGCCGTTTCAGGCATCGCCTTAAACAACCCAACGTAAGCAATCGCTGCCAGCACCGCAAACAGGACAAACATACTTTCCCAGCGGGCGAGATGGATCCACGCGGCCCCAACCAATGGCCCTAACAGCGGAGCAATCAGCGCCACGTTTGCCATTAGCGCCGTTATTTTGATACAGGTCGCCTCATCGAACGACTCCTGAATCGCTGCGTAACCCACCGCACCGATAAAGCACAGGCTCACCCCCTGTAAAAAACGCAGGAAGGTAAACTGCTCAATATTTTGCACCATCAGCGTGGCAAGGCACGTCACGATAAACCAGATAACACCGGTCAGCATTACCGGGCGACGCCCGATACGATCCGACAGCGGCCCTAGCAGCCATTGCAGGAACATGCCGCCCGCCAGATACGCGGTCATCGAGGTCGGAACCCACTCGTCACCGGCATTAAATTCTTTAACGACCGCGAGCATCCCCGGCTGAATCATATCGTTGGCGATATAGGTGGAAAACTCATACAGTACGAGGCAAAGCGGGAACAGAATCGCTTTGCGCCCCAAGCGTTTCCGGGAAGAGGTGGAAGTATCCATTTATCTCGCATCCATAATAAAAACGCGCAAGTTTAATCAATGCACGGTAGTGGTGATAGTTAATTATCACGCAGCTTTACGATTTCGCACAAATTGATGTTGTTAAGATTCGTTTAAGGTTACGCGCGTTATACTCAACGCCAATTATTGCGCCGCCTTAATTTCCAGACACTTGTACGCCGGTAACAGGATTCAGACAATACCGCTTTACCGTCCAGGATTGGTTTTTTAAGGTGACTGTCATAAAACCTTCATCTTTGAAGCCGGGACGTTATGCTGGAAAATCTCAATAACACGCTGTTTTTGCTTATCAACGCCACCCCAGCCTCAGCGCAGTGGCAAATTTCTCTGGCGACTTTTATTGCCAAAGATCTGATTCTCATTGTTCCGCTGTTGGCGGCGGCCATGTGGTTATGGGGTGAACGCCGACAGGTTCACGCTCAGCGTCATCTGGTGGTTAAAGTCGCGCTGGCTATCGCCGTGAGCCTGACTATTTCCTGGACGATGGGTCAGCTATACCCCCATGAACGCCCCTTTGCGGCGAATATCGGCTACAACTTCCTGCATCATGCGGCGGATAATTCGTTCCCAAGCGATCACGGCACGGTGATATTCACCTTCGCCCTGGCTTTCCTGTTCTGGCATCGCGTATGGTCTGGCCTGGCGCTGATGGCTGTCGGTATCGCCATCGCCTGGTCTCGTGTCTATCTGGGCGTACACTGGCCGATGGATATGCTCGGCGGTTTCCTGTGCGGTCTGGTGGGCTGCATGGTGGCGCAATTGCTGTGGCAATTTATCGGTGCTCCCGTTTATCCGCGACTGCAACAAATTCACCGTCTGGTTTTCTCTGTGCCAATTCGCAAGGGCTGGGTGCGTGACTAGCCCCGCGCTCGCAGGTAAAATACCGTGTTGACCCCGGAATCCTCTCTGGGGCATTTCGGCTAGAGGCACTATGGAAACACGACGCGACGAGCGAATGGGTCAACTGATCCAGGCACTAAAACGTAGCGATAAGCTGCATTTGAAAGAAGCGGCGGCGCTGCTCGGCGTTTCCGAAATGACGATTCGTCGCGATCTTAACAGCGAAAGCGGGCCCGTTGTGTTGCTGGGCGGCTACGTGGTGCTGGAGCCGCGCAGCGTTCCTCACTATTTGTTAAGCGATCAGAAAACGCGTCTGGTGGATGAAAAGAAGCTGGCAGCGCGGCACGCGGCGAAGCTGTTAAAAGCACATCAGATGGCGTTCTTTGACTGCGGAACCACCACGCCATGGATTATCGATGCGATTGATAACGAGCTGCCCTTCACCGCAGTCTGCTATTCGCTCAATACTTTCCTCGCGCTGCAAGAAAAACCCCACTGCCGACCGATTTTGTGCGGCGGCGAATTCCACGCCAGCAATGCTATTTTCAAACCGATCAGTGAGCAGGATACGCTCTCACACTTGTGCCCGGACATTGCTTACTATTCCGCAGCGGGTATCGATATTGAGATGGGGGCAACCTGCTTTAATCTTGAGGAACTGCCGGTGAAGCACTGGGCAATGCGCCAGTCGCGCTACCACGTGTTGGTGGCCGATCACAGTAAATTTGGCAAAGTGCGCCCGGCCCGCATGGGTGATTTAACGCGTTTTGACGTGATCGCCAGCGACACCTGCCCGGATGACGAGCTGGTGGCACTGGCCAAACAGCAGCAAATTTCACTGCTGTATTAAGCGATTACGAGAACCAGCTGCCGAACCACTGGTGGAACTTCATCAGCACGAAGTCCATCATACGGCTCACGAACCCGCCCTCTTCGACCGCTTCCATCACGATAAGCGGGCGCTGTTCGATGGTTTTGTCGTTCAGTTTAAAGTCGATAGTACCGACCACCTGTCCTTTGGTCAGCGGCGCGGTGAGCTGCGGCTGGGTTAAGGTGTAGCTGGCCTTCAGATTCTTCAACTGCCCTTTCGGGATCGTCACCGAACCCGCTTCCCCGGCGCCCAGCTTCACTTCGCTGGAATCACCGTACCACACGCGTTGGCTGATAAAGGTGGCATCCGGTTTGATCGGGGTCACGGTTTCATAGAAACGGAAGCCCCAGGTCAGCAATTTTTCCGACTCGTTAAAACGCACCCGGTCGCTTTTGGTGCCCAGCACGACCGCAATCAGGCGCATATCACCCTGCGTTGCCGACGACACCAGGTTATAGCCCGCTCCCGCCGTGGTGCCGGTTTTCACGCCGTCAACATTTAGGTTAGAACTCCACAGCAGACGGTTGCGGTTTGGCTGGCGAATGTTGTTGAAGGTGAATTCTTTCTCTTTATGTACCGCGTACTCTTCCGGAACATCATGGATCATCGCTTTGGTCAGCAATGCCATGTCACGCGCGGTGCTGAACTGCCCTGGCGCATCCAGACCGTGAACGGTTTTGAAAGTGGTGTTAGTCAGGCCAATTTTCTGCGCGTAGCCGTTCATCAGGCTGACGAAGGAATCCTGGCTACCGGCAACGTAATCTGCAATCGCGATGCTGGCATCATTACCGGACTGAATAATCACCCCTTTATTGAGGTTCTCAACCGAGACCTGCTCGCCAGGCTTCAGGAACATCACCGATGAGCCACGCAGTGCCGGGTTGCCGGTTGCCCAGGCATCGCGCCCGATGGTAACCATATCAGGCAGCTTAATTTTTCCCGCTTTCAACGCCTGGCCGACGACATAGCTGGTCATGATTTTTGTCAGACTTGCCGGGTCGAGTTTCTCGTCGGCGTTGCCTTCAGCCAGTACCTTGCCGCTGGCATAATCCATTAAAATAAATGCCCGCGCTTCAATCGCTGGAGCGTCAGGGAGTTGTTCCGCCGCCTGCACCGTAGGTGCAACCACGAGTAAAAGCGCTGAGCCCGCTAAAAGGCTCCGAAAGGCGTTAGCATTACACATCATAAAGACCACCCAAGTATCCATTCCCAAAAACACGCCACTACAGTAACCGTACTGCATCAGGCGGTGAGTAATAGCGTAGAAACTCTCTCAAAGAAACAGTGAGTTGGTAAAGTTTTTTAAGTTTACGCAAGATCCTTATCTTGTGCCTAAAACCTGACATTTTTTTTGACAGTGATTGCGTAATTGTTAAGTTTCGCTCACATTTAATCTCCGCTAATAAAACTGGAGTGGCTATGGTTACGCTGTGGGGACGCAATAACTCAACGAATGTTAAGAAGGTACGCTGGACGCTAGCAGAACTTGGGCTGCCTTATGAGCAGATCATGGCGGGTCAGGGATTTGGTGTGAATCACGATGCAGACTATCTGGCACTGAATCCCAACGGTCTGGTACCGATGCTCAAAGACGGCGATGACGTCCTGTGGGAATCGAACTCCATTGTGCGCTATCTGGCGGCGCAATATGGTGCAGACACGCTGTGGCAGGCAAGTCCCATTCAGCGCGCAAAAAGCGAGAAATGGATGGACTGGGCTAATGAAACGCTCTCCCCCACCCACCGTAAAATTTTGATTGGGCTGGTAAGAACGCCGGCAGAAAAACGCAACATGGCCGAGATTGAAGCGGCAATTCTTGCCTGCGAACCGCTACTGGAAATTCTCGATAACACCCTGGCGCAACAGACCTGGCTTTCCGGCGAGCAATTCGGCGTGGGAGATATTGCGGCTGCACCGTTTGTTTATAACCTGCTGGAAACGGTCAAAACCTGGCAGCCACGCCCACATCTGGCCCGCTGGTATCAGCAGTTGGCCGATCGTCCGGTCTTCCGCAACGTGGTGATGATCCCGGTGACGTAATCTCTTCAGGTGCGTTGGCTGCTGCCACGCACCTGCAATTTCCCGACCATCCTGATATGCGCCGAGACATCGTCACCATCGCATAAGTAACTCACCGCCATCCGCCCCAGTTCGTTATAAGCCAGCTGTACGCTGGTGAGCGCAGGCGTTAACTGATGCGCAATCCGCTGGTCATCATAGCCGCACACCAACACCTGTTGCGGAATCGAAATATTCAGCGTTGCCAGCGCCTGATAGCAGCCAAGCGTCATCCAGTCGCTGGCGCAGAAAATGGCCTGCGGCGGCTGCGGCAGACGCATTAATTCAAGCGTGGCATTAAACGTCGCATCCAAAGACCAATCGGTCTGTTTAATCAGCGCCTCATCAACGGTAATTCCCGCATGGGCGAGCGTTTGTCGATAGCCTTCCAGACGCAGCACGCTGGCATCCATCCACTCATCACCCATGATATGAGCAATACGCGTCACGCCTTGCGCGAGCAGATGATTCACTATCTGGCAAGCGTTAGCCCGGTCATCCGGCAGGAAGGTCGGCAGTAGCGGTCGATTGGGATCGTACTGATTGAGCAGCACCACCGGTTTTTTCAGCAAAGGCTCAAACGCGGAGAAATCAAACGCACGGGTAACCGGGCTTGCCAGAATAACGCCCGCGCACTGGCGTCTTTCAAGCTGGCGCAGGATCTGCTCTGCCAGCTGCATGTCATCGCCGTAATCGTAAACGCTCAGCAGCATGTCTCGCTGCCAGGCGGTACTGCTGGCTTCGCTAATGGCGTCGGTAAAAGGGTCATAATTCGGCATACCGCCGAGCAACAAGGCGATCTCTTCCTGCCCTTCCGGGCGGTGAGGCACGATGATTTTCTGGTAACCGAGCGCAGTCGCAGCGGCATAGACCCGCTCGCGCGTTGCGTCGCTAAGACGAATGGCACGGCTATTATTCAGCACCAGAGAGACCGTCGCCTGAGAAACACCGGCTTCCCTGGCGATATCACTCATCGTTATCTTATTTTTTTTCGGCATGTTTGCTCCTTGTCGCCGCCGACTATAGCACAGATATCCCACGTTTTTTTTGTGAACAACCCTGCATATTCACTGCGTCAGGATTGCGTATCTCTCAGTAGGTAATAAATATTAGCTAATAATTATTAGCAATGGAGACAAGAGATGCACTCACAGTGGAGCAAAGCGCAGGCGCAGGACTGGTATCAACAACACGGCTGGGCTTGCGGCTTTAACTATTTACCGCGTAGCGCCGTAAACTGGACGGAAATGTGGCAGGCGGAAACATTCGACGTCGCCACCATCGACGAAGAGTTGGGCTGGGCGCATGAGTACGGCTACAACGCCCTGCGCACCAATTTGCCGTTTATCGTCTGGGAAGCTGACCGGGAGGGTCTGCTGGCGCGCATTAATACCTTCCTGACGCTGGCGGAAAAACACCAGATTCAGGTCATGTTAACGCTGATGGACGATTGCGGTTTTTCCGGCGATGAACCTTATCTTGGACCGCAAAAACCACCGCGCGATGGTGTACACAATAGCCAGGCAGCAGCTAGCCCAGGCCGGGCCATCGTCATGAACCCGGCCGAGTGGCCGCGAGTTGAAGCCTACGTCCGCGACGTGATGACCCGCTTTAAAGACGATTCGCGTATTAGCATCTGGGATCTCTACAACGAGCCGGGCAACCGCGGAATCAACCTGTCTCCGACAGAATCCAGGGAATATGACGAAGCGCTCGAGTCCTTCGCGCTGGAGCTGATGATTGCCACCTTTGGCTGGGCGCGAGAGGTGGGCGTAAGCCAGCCGTTGACCGTCGGTGCCTGGCATATCGACCACCAGCAATACGGCACGCTGGAGCACCCTATCGACGTCGCCGCGCTCGAACTTTCCGACATTATTAGCTACCACAATTACAACACCGCCGCCCGCCAGTTAGGCGTTCTGGAGAATCTAATCCAGCGTAATCGCCCGGTGCTGTGTACCGAATGGTTGGCCCGCCATATGGATTGTGGATTCAGCGAGCAGCTCCCGCTATTTAGCGCCTTTGATACCGGTTGCTACCAGTGGGGCCTGGTTAAGGGCAAAACACAGACCTGGATCCCATGGACCAGCGTTAACAAGGATCACCCCGCTCCGCAGTCACTCTGGTTCCATGACGTTCTGACGCCAGAAGGCAAGCCGTGGTGTGAGCAGGAAATGCAGTTGGTGAAAAGCCTGACCGACTACCGTCAGCGTCACCGCTAATTGTTATGACACGGAGGATTCATCCATGAAAAAGTCGATTTTGTTCCTGCTTGCCTGTTGCAGTTTCGGTGCGATGCCCATCGCGCACAGCGCCGATCAGGTGGAACTCCGTTTTGCCTGGTGGGGCGGTAAAGCGCGCAACCAGGCAACCTTAAAGGCGCTGGAAGCCTTTGAGGCCAAATACCCGAATATCAAAGTGAAGGCCGAGTACACCGGTTGGGACGGTTTTTACTCGCGCCTGACCACGCAAATCAACAGCAATACCGAAGCCGATGTGATGCAGACCAACTGGAACTGGCTGACGCTGCTGTCAAAAAGCGGTGAAGGTTTTTATGACCTGAACCAGCTCAGCAAGCCGATTGGCCTCGACCAGTTCTCACCCACCGCGCTTGCCAGCACCACCGTGAATGGCAAAGTTAACGCCATCCCGGTGTCCGCCAATGTGATGCTGTTTTATTACAATGCCGCAACGTGGAAAAAAGCAGGCGTAGCGCTGCCAAAAACCTGGGATGATTTGTTAAAAGCCGGGCCGGTGTTTAAAGAGAAACTGGGGGATAACTATTTCCCGCTGATCCTCACCGAGCAGGATTCGCTGTTGCTGCTCAACTCCTACGTGTACCAGGGCAACTAAAAACCGATGGTCGACGAGAAGACCCGCAAGCTTGGCTGGAATCATGCTGATCTGGTTGAAGCATTTACCTTCTATCGCAAATTGGTCGATGCCCACGCGGTACCGGATGCCAGAACCATAGCGTCGTTTGGCAAAGGCGTGGCTTATGAAATGAAGCCGTGGATTAACGGTGAATGGGCCGGGATTTATAACTGGAACGTGCTCTACCCCGCCGAGTCACAGAATCTGCAAAACCCGTCAGATTTAGTGATGGGCGACTATCCGATGCGTGAAGGGGCAAAGGACGCAGGCCAATTTAATAAAACCGCGCTGATGTTTTCGATCAGTAAAAATACCCGACATCCTCAGGAAGCCGCGAAGCTGATTAACTTCCTGATGAGCGAAAAAGAAGGTGTAGTACCGGTGGCAATGGAACGAGGTGTGCCGCTGAGTCGAGCTGGAGAGCAGATTCTGCGTGATGCCGGACAACTCAAAGATAGCGACCCGGTACTCGCCGGGCTGATGCAATCGGCTGCGTTGCCGAATAAATCGAAGACGCTGCCTTATCTGGAAGACCCGCAGTTTATCGCACTGTTTGTCGCTGCATTACAAAATATCGATTACGGCAAGGCCACTATCGATGAGGCCGCTACGAAATTTGAGGAGCAGTCCAACCGTATTCTGCGCCGCATTATGCGTTAGTCGAGCCGATTTCAGAGGGGGAGCCTGCTCCCCTTCTGAAACCCGGATATCACAGTGCCCGTGTCAACACCTCACAGCCCCACGCCGCCAGCGTGAGCGAGTTTTCCACCTTCTCACCCGATACCGCATTATGGAAAGTGTCTGCCAGCGAGATTGTTTGCTCGCTGTCGGTATAGTTCTGTACGAACACCCACTCCCACTCACCGTCTGAACGACGGGTCGTCACTACTCCCGTCGGCAGCGCCGCCTCCAGCGCTCGCGGCAGTTTTAAGGCGCCCACCAGCAGACGGGTAAATTCCTGATGGAAAGCGTCATCATTACGCGATGCTACATAAAACGCTTTCCCTTTGCCCACGCGATGCTGCGTCAACGCCGGGTAGCCGGCATAAAAGTCATCGCTATAGCAGGCCAGCACTTCCGCGCCTTCCGGGTGGATCACCTCGCACAATTCGCGGGCGCGCCAGCTGCCCCGCAGGCCGCTGTCAGGCAGCGCTTCAACACCCTGACTTTGCTCATCGGTCAGGCTATCAATCTCTTCGGCCCATACGCCGAGCAGCGGTCGTAACGGCCCCGGGAATCCGCCGAGGTGACAAAGATCGGTCTCATTCACAATCCCCGACCAATAGGTTGCCACAAAATAGCCGCCTGCTCGTACAAAGGCCTCAGCCCGCTCGGCAAAACCGGCGCGCACCATGTAGAGCATGGGGGCAATCACCAGCGCATAATCCGTCAGGTCGCTATCGGCATTGATAATATCGACCGCAATTCCCTGTTCCCAGAAGGGACGGTAGTGATCGACCACCGTTTGTTCATAGTGCATACCGCAGTTGCGCGGTCCCGCCGCATCGTTTACCGCCCAGCGGCTCTCCCAGTCGAAGATAATCGCCACTTTCGCCTGCGTTTTCGTGCCTACGACCGGACTTAACGCCGCGAGCATTTCCCCCATCCGGCTCACTTCTCGCCCGGTTCGCGTATTGAGATGGCCGACATGATCAACCACCGCGCCGTGAAACTTCTCAACGCCACCCCGGCTTTTTCGCCACTGGAAATATTGCACCGCATCGGCACCGTGGGCGACGGCCTGCAACGAGGAGAGAATGTGCATCCCCGGTTTTTTCAGTTTGCTGGTCGGCTGCCAACTGGTCTGGCTCGGCGTCGACTCCATCAGCACGAACGGCTTGCCCTTAAGGGTACGCATCAGATCATGGTACATCGCGGTTTTACACGCCACCGCACGCTCGTCTTCCTGCTTATGCCACATGGGGTAGCTATCCCAACTGACAAAATCGACCACGTCTTTAAGCTGCCAGTAATCGTAATCGTTGAAGTACCACATAAAGTTGGTGGTTGCCGGAAGCTCTGGACGTTCGGCTTTCAGCGGCGCAACTTCCGTTTGATAGAACGCTTTAACCTGCGAAGTCACAAAACGTCGCCAGTCCAGGTTCAGCGCGTGATTCGACATCTCGCCCTGCGGCGCGGGGGATTCAATTTGCGACCAATCGCTATAGGTGTGGCTCCAAAAGCCCGTCCACCAGGCATGGTTCAGCGCATCCAGCGTTGGATAGCGCGCCTGAAGCCAGAGGCGGAAATCCTGCTGGCAATGGTCACAGTGACATTCACCGCCGTATTCATTGCTAATATGCCAGCCCAGCACCGCCGGATGGTGAGCGTAGCGCTGCGCCAGCTTTTGATTAATCAGCGTCACTTTTTCTTTATAGACCGGCGATGAAAGGCAGTGGTTGTGACGCCCGCCATGCAGCGCTTTTACCCTGACCGCGCTGACGCGCAGAGACTCAGGATAGCGTGCCGCCAGCCATGCGGGTTTCGCACCGCTAGGCGTGGACAGGAAAACGGAAATCCCGCCCGCATGGAGTTTATCCAGCACGGTATCCATCCACGCAAAGTTGAACTGCCCCTCGGTAGGCTCCAGCGCCGACCAACTGAATATGCCCACCGACATAATGTTACAGCCAGCCTGCTGCATCATGTCGATATCCTGCTCCAGAATCCCCGGCACGTGTAGCCACTGCTCCGGATTGTAATCTGCGCCATGCAGAAGCCACGGCGCAGCGGGGTTTAACGGCAGATGCTTATCCATGTCGGTTCCCTCATGTCACATAAAGACAAAAAATGTTATTCGTTCACAATAGCGCTTTTCTACGCGCCCGGCCCCCCTCTGTGCAACCCAGGTCGCCAGGAAATGTGATCGTTCCCGCGTTTTAAACGGTTGATCGGCCGATTTGTCCTTACTCTTGCTCCCATGCTTGCTTAAGTGACACGTCCAACAAATCACTCGGGTATACTGAGACAAATTTTTGATGGGGCGAGTATGAAAACCAAAGCAGCAACTCTCGCGGATGTGGCGCGCCACGCCAATGTGTCTTACCAGACGGTCTCCCGCGTTCTCAACAATTCAGCCAATGTTTCCGCAAAAACGCGCAAGAAGATTGAGCTGGCCATTGCCGAACTGAAGTACGTCCCTAACCGTGTTGCCCAGCAACTGGTGGGGAAAGAGAGCAAAACGCTGGGGCTGGTTACCACCTCGCTGGCGCTGCATGCCCCGTCACAAATCGCCGCGGCGGTGAAGAAATATGCCAGTGAGCAGGGTTATCAGGTGCTGATTTCGATGATTGATGACGGTAGCGACAGCAGCATTCAGTACGCCATCAACGAGCTTAAATCCCAGCGCGTTGAACGCATGATTATCAACGCCCCGCTCGAAACGCCGGTGGCGGAAAGCCTGGTCGATGAGAACCCGGACGTGGAGTGCCTGTTCCTCGACGTTGACCCCTACAGCTCGGTGTTCAACGTTACCTTTAACCCAGCCGAGGGTGCGCGGGCCAGCGTGAAGTACCTGTACGATTTAGGCCATCGCCAGTTTTGTCTGCTCTCCGGCCCGGAGGACTCGGTACCTGCCCGTCTGCGTTTGAACACCTGGCGCGACACTCTCGCCTCCTACCAGCTAACCCCGCTGACGGTGCACCACGGACAGTGGGATGCGCAAAGCGGCTACCTGGCAACGCTGCAAATGCTACGCGAAACCCCGCAGACCACCGCTTTGTTGATCGCCAATGACCAGATGGCGCTGGGCGCACTCAGCGCTCTGCACCAGCACAAGCGCAAGATCCCACAGGACATTTCGCTGATTGGCTATGACGATACCTATGAGAGTGCCTTCTTCGAACCAGCATTGACTACAGTAGCTATAGATTTTGATTTACAAGGGAAAATGGCCGTCCAGCAGCTATTACAATCCGCAGAATCACCGCTGGCGTCACGCGCATCGACCATCCTGCCTAGCCGTCTGGTCATCCGTAACTCGGCAGGGCCGCTGCATAACCCCGAAACCGATCTCCAAAGTATCGCCGAACAGCTGCGTACTCTGGCGGATAAATTGACGCCAAAAATCTAAAAAGTCATACGCTCGCATAAATGATTAAGTGATCGCCATCGCTAATCGAGGCTAAACAACCCATGCATTCGTGAAGCCAATCACAATTAAACGCCATAGGCATTGCGAGCCGATGGCGTTCAGATGTCAGATTAAAACAGAAATTGTTAACGTATGACATTTTTAAAACGAGACATACAAAAACAATATTCAGTGGGCGCATCACCGTTGTGGTGTGCCAGGGGGATGGTCTGATTTTTGATGAGGATGTGGCGATGCTACTACCCGGCAAGCGTAATTATATTCTGCTCAGCATTTTCGATTTTCTGTATCTTTTCGCCTGGTCAGCAACCATGGCGTTCTTCGTTATCTGGACCACACAACATTTAGGGATCAGCGCGACGCAAACCGGGCTACTTTATGCCATCAACGCCTTTATCGCGCTGCTGATGCAGCCGTTCTTTGGGTTTATCTCCGATAAATTTGGCCTGAAAAAACAACTCATCTGGATAATCGTCGCCCTGCTGCTGCCGGTCGGCCCGTTCTTTATCTACGTCTACGCTCCGCTGCTGGTACACAGCTTCTGGCTCGGCGCGATACTCGGCGGGATTTACCTTGGTATTATCTTTAATTCCGGCTGCGGTGTTATTGACTCTTATATCGACAAAATCTCGCGCCGCTACAGCTTTGAGTATGGCCGCGTGCGGATGTGGGGCTCGCTGGGCTGGGCGGCGGCGGCGTGGATCGTCGGTAAATATATCGACACGCTACCTAACCTCTCCTTCTGGCTTGCCAGCTGTGCGATTGTAGTGGCGGCGCTGTGCTTTATGATGACCAAAATCGAGCTAACCGACGCGGAAATTCAAAAGACCAACTCGCTGAAAGCCGTCCACGCGCTGGAGTTGGCAAAAAACGGTCAGTTCTGGATGCTGCTCATTTTCACCTTGTTCGTCACGCAGATTTACGACACCTACGATCAGCAGTTCGCCCAGTATTTCTCCATGCAGTTCCCGACTAAAGAGGAAGGCAACCATTGGTACGGTATTCTCGCCTCCGTACAGGTATGCGGCGAAACGTTGTTCCTGTGCTTAATGCCGTGGTTTGTGAACCGCACCGGGGCAAAATGGGCGCTGGTGATTGCCGGAACCATTATGTCTGTGCGTATCGCAGGCTCAGCGATTCAACTGGGGCCAGTGTGGATTGCGGCGGTGAAAATGCTTCACGCTATTGAAAAACCACTGATTCTGGTATCGGTCTTTAAGTTCATCTCCGCTAACTTTGATAACAAACTGCTGTCGACGGTCTATCTGCTGGTGCTGTTCGTGGCATCCATCGCCACCGCTATTTATTCACCCATTGCCGGTTATCTGTATGACACCATCGGCTTTGCTGACACTTACCTGATTCTAGGCTCAATTGCTGGCTTTTTCACCCTTGTCTCGGTCTTTACGCTCCGGGATGCACGGGTGGACAAACCCGTCATAGCACAACCGCAGGGGTCAACTCTCGCAGGATAAAATGGCTGGGGGACACTCGTCCCCCAGGTTTCAGGCGTGCGTCATGGACGACTCAGCATCCAGATTGCAGATGCTTTTGGTGAGCACCATTAGGCAGCGATCGAGCGTATCAACATTTACTGCAATATAAGACGGGCAGTCGTAGCGCCCGCTCATCAAACAGACCGCAGCAGAAGCCATCGCCTCGCCCGCCTGTCGTATCATTTCCAGTTCATCAGGCAAGCAACACCGCTTAAGCAGTGCCGTATGCGCCCGTAATTCACGACACAAATCGAGCAGGTTAGTACGCAGATGATCGTTTTCACCGACTGACATATACCCCTTTGCCTTTCTTAACTGCAAATAAGCATCAAGGTCATTTCGCGCGTTGATGAGTTGCCCCATCAGCTTGCTTTTCAGTTTGCTTTCCATCATGCATTTACCTCCCTTGCCACCCATTGGCTTTATCATTATGAGATTACTTAACGTACAGGATGCTGCGCGATATCAATAAATCACCATTGGAAACAATTTTAACATTACAACAACCCGCGCAAATGGCGGCGGGCGGGCAAAGTAGCAGTAGAGAGTCGACGTAAAGCCGTGTAGAATCGCCCGGTTTTTCTTTTCTGTTTACTTTGTGAGCGTACTAGCATGCAACAACCGCGAATTGGATTCGTCTCCCTCGGCTGTCCAAAAAACCTGGTGGATTCTGAACGTATCCTGACCGAACTGCGTACTGAAGGTTATGACGTAGTGCCAACTTACGATGACGCCGATATGGTCATCGTCAATACCTGTGGTTTTATCGACAGCGCAGTTCAGGAATCCCTGGAAGCCATCGGTGAAGCACTAAAAGAAAACGGCAAGGTGATTGTGACCGGCTGCCTGGGGGCCAAAGAAGATCAAATTCGCGAAGTGCACCCAAAGGTACTGGAAATCACCGGCCCACACAGCTACGAGCAGGTACTGGAGCACGTCCACCACTACGCGCCGAAACCACAGCACAACCCGTTCCTGAGCCTGGTACCGGAACAGGGCGTGAAGCTGACGCCACGTCATTACGCCTATCTGAAAATTTCCGAAGGCTGTAACCACCGCTGCGCGTTTTGCATCATTCCATCTATGCGTGGTGATCTGGTCAGCCGTCCGATTGGCGAAGTGCTGGCAGAAGCCAAGCGTCTGGTCGACGCGGGCGTGAAAGAGATCCTGGTGATTTCTCAGGACACCTCAGCTTACGGCGTTGACGTCAAACACCGCACCGGTTTCCACAACGGCGAGCCGGTGAAAACCAGCATGGAAAGCCTGTGCGAACAGCTGGCAAAGCTGGGCGTGTGGGTGCGTCTGCACTACGTTTATCCGTATCCGCACGTAGACAACGTCATCCCGCTGATGGCGGAAGGCAAAATCCTGCCGTATCTGGATATCCCAATGCAGCACGCCAGCCCGCGTATTCTCAAACTGATGAAACGTCCGGGTTCCGTTGACCGCCAACTGGCGCGCATCAAACAGTGGCGTGAAATCTGCCCAGAGCTGACTCTGCGCTCCACGTTTATCGTTGGCTTCCCGGGTGAAACGGAAGAAGACTTCCAGATGCTGCTCGACTTCCTCAAAGAAGCCCGCCTCGACCGCGTTGGCTGCTTCCAGTACAGCCCGGTTGACGGTGCATCGGCAAACGATCTGCCGGATCAGGTGCCTGATGAAATTAAAGAAGAACGCTGGAACCGCTTCATGCAGCTGCAACAGCAGATCTCTGCTGAACGTCTGCAAGAAAAAGTGGGCCGTGAGATTCTGGTCATGATCGACGAAGTGGACGAAGAAGGCGCGATTGGCCGCAGCATGGCCGATGCGCCTGAAATCGACGGCGCGGTGTACCTGAACGGCGAAACGAAAGTGAAGCCGGGCGACGTGGTGCGTGTGAAAGTTGAAAACGCCGACGAGTACGACCTGTGGGGTAGCCGGGTTTAACGGCAACTCATAAAAGTAGCGCCATCGGGCAGTAATACACAGATTGCCGGATGGCGGCAAAATGCCTTATCCGGCCTACAACTGTTTCTGAGCTGTAGGCCGGATAAGCGTAGCGCCATCAGGCAACATCCCCTACCCTTTCAGCTTAGGATCCAGCGCATCGCGCAGCCCATCTCCCAGCAGGTTAAACGCCAGCACCGTCAGAAAAATGGCCAGCGCCGGGAAGAGTGCCACGTGTGGCGCAATCACCATATCCGCACGCGCTTCATTAAGCATCGCCCCCCACTCCGGTGTAGGCGGTTGTGCGCCAAGTCCCAGGAACGACAGGCTGGCGGCGGAGATTATCGACACACCAATACGCATGGTGAAATAGACCACAATGGATGACACCGTGCCGGGCAGAATATGCTGGAACACAATGACGCTGTCGCTGGCACCGATACTGCGCGCAGATTCAATAAATGTCTGCTGTTTGAGCACCAGCGTATTGCCGCGTACCAGACGCGCGAACGCGGGAATGGAGAAAATCGCCACGGCGATAATCACGTTGGTCATGCCGCTGCCCATAATCGCCACCACCGCAATCGCCAGCAGAATGCCGGGGAAGGCAAACAGCACGTCGCAAATACGCATGATGATGCGATCCCACCAGCCTTCGTAGTAACCCGCCAAAAGCCCCAGCACCGTGCCGATAACGGAGCCAATCAGCACCGCAAATACACCGGCAGTTAACGAAATTTGCGCGCCAACCAGCACCCGACTGAAAATATCCCGGCCCAATGAATCGACACCAAACCAATGCATCAAAGACGGGCCTTCGTTCAGACGGTCATAGTCAAAGTAGTTTTCCGCATCAAACGGCGCTATCCAAGGCGCAACCACCGCCACGACGATCAACAGCAACACGAAAATGCCCGAGGCCATGGCGATCGGTTGCTGGCGAAAACGCCGCCAGAACTCGCGCCACGGCGTGCGTTTTTCACCTGTTTTCATCACCGGCATGGCATTGAGTACCGCCTGTCGACGCCAATTAAATAATCGCACGTTATTTGTACCTGATAGCCGGATTAATGGCGGCATAGAGCACATCCACCACTAAATTAATAAGAATAAACTCCAGCGAAAACAGCAGAACTTCAGCCTGAATCACTGGATAATCACGCATCTCCACTGAATCAACTAGCAGACGCCCTAGCCCCGGCCAGTTAAAGACTTTCTCGACCACAATTGAGCCGCCAAGCAGGAAGCCGAACTGTAACCCCATCATCGTGACGACGGGGATCATGGCGTTACGCAGCCCATGCTTGAGCACCACCACTTTCTCGCTCACTCCTTTGGCGCGAGCGGTACGCATGTAGTCTTCGTTCAGCACATCGACAAACGAGGCACGGGTAAAGCGCGCCATCACCGACGCCACCGCCGCACCCAGCGTTATCGAAGGCAGGATATAATGCTGCCAGCTATCGGCACCCACGGTCGGTAACCAGCCAAGCTCAACGGAGAAGATCTGCATCAACAGCATCCCGAGCGCAAATGCCGGGAAGGAAATACCGGTCACCGCCAGCGCCATCCCCAGACGATCCGGCCAGCGATTTCGCCAGACGGCAGCAGCAATCCCCGCCCCCATACCGAACAACACTGCCCAGGCCATACTGGCAAGGGTTAACCATAAGGTCGGCAGAAAACGGCTGGCAATTTCTTCCGATACCGGACGGCGCGACACCATCGACGTACCAAAGTCGCCCTGCACCGCGTGGCTAATGTAATGCCAGAACTGCACGTACAGCGGTTGATCCAGGCCCAGCTGCTGACGCACCATCGCAATAACCTGCGCATCCGCTTCTGGCCCTGCAATTAACCGCGCCGGGTCGCCGGGCAGCATATGAACAAATAAAAACACCAGCACGGCCACGATAAACAGCGTGGGGATAAGGCCGAACAGGCGCTTGATAACATAGTTGAGCATGACTCTCCTTGCCGATATTACCCCGCGCCATCATGACGCGAGGTAACCTCACTTACTTCAAATCTGCATCATCAAAGCTAAAGCCGGTATCCGGCATAATGTAGAACCCGGACAACGACTTACTGTGCGCGGAAACCAGTTTTTCTACCACCAGTGGCACCCACGGTGACTCTTTCCAGAGCGTATCCTGCACTTCTTTATACAGTCGTGCTTTTTCCTTGCTATCAGTGGTTTGCAGCGCCGCTGTCAGATCTTTATCGACCTGCGGATTACCGTAGAAGGCGGTGTTAAATTGGGTTGGCGGCCAGTTTGAGGAGGCAAACAGCGGCGACAGTGCCCAGTCAGCTTCACCAGTCGACGCCGACCAACCGGTATAGAACATCCGCACTCCGCTCTCTTTTTGGCCCTTACCTTCCACTTCCGCCGCGCGCTGCCCGGCATCCATCGCCGTGACCTGTGCCTTAATGCCAATTTGCGCCAGTTGCTGCTGGGTAAATTGCAGGACTTTCTGCGCAGTGCTGTGGTTGTGTGATGACCACAAGGTGGTGCTAAAACCGTTCGGGTAACCGGCTTCTTTTAACAGTTCGCGCGCTTTAGCCGGGTCATATGGCCACGGCTGATACTGCTGCGAGTAGGCGATAGACGGCGGCACTACACCGGTGGCCGGAGTGGCATAGCCCGCAAAGGCGACTTTGACCAGCGCCTGACGGTTAATCGCATAGTTAATCGCTTCACGCACTTTCGGGTTATCGAACGGTTTTTGCGTCACGTTCATGCTGATGTAGCGCTGCATGATGGACGGGCTGGCAACCAGCTCAAGCTGGCTGTTTTTTGCAAGCAAAGCCGCCTGCTCGTAAGGAATTGGGAAGGCAAACTGTGCTTCACCGGTTTGTAACATCGCCGCACGAGTGTTGTTGTCGACTACCGGACGCCAGGTGATCGAATCGAGCTTCGGCAGCCCTTTTTGCCAGTAATTGGCAAATTTGCTGACCTTCACAAAGTCAGTCTGATTCCAGGTTTGCAGCTGATACGGCCCGGTGCCCACCGGGTGGAAGCCAATCTCGTTGCCGTATTTTTTCAATGCCGCAGGCGAAATCATCGCCGTGGCCGGATGGGCAAGAATATTGATAAACGCCGAGAACGGCTGCTTTAAGGTGATTTTCACCGTATTCGCATCCACCGCTTCGGTCTTATCGATATTTTTGTACAGGTTGTAGCGCTTGAGGTGGCTTTCCGGGTTGCTGGCGCGATCGAGGTTTATCTTCACCGCCTCAGCGTTGAAATCGGTGCCATCCTGGAATTTAACGCCCTGTCGTAGCTTAACGGTATAGACTTTACCGTCGTCAGAAACGGTATAGCTTTCCGCCAGCACGTTTTTCAACTTCATCTCTTTATCAAGGCCAAACAGCCCCTGATAGAACGATTTCGCCACCGCCTGCGACAACGTGTCGTTGGCGTCGTACGGGTCAAGCGTGGTGAAGTTAGATCCTACCGCCACCACCACATCTTTTGCGGCGAACACGGGAGAGGCGGCAAGTGCCGACGCAACCCCCAGAGCAACCAGCCATTTACCTGAAATGCGTTGTGTCATGTTGTCCCCTGCTTGTCGTTTTGACGTTTTATTATCGATTTACTAGCGCACTGCTTGCCGGCTCGCGGGCGACAAAATGCCCCGGCGCGACCTGTTGCAAACCTATTGGTTCGACGACTTCACCCCGTCTGTAGATATTCCCCGGCAGTTCGTCCGACAGCAACACACGCTGCGGGCGACGATGCGCAGGATCAGCAACCGGCACCGCGGCCAGAAGCTTGCGGGTATACGGATGCTGCGGGTTTTCAAAGATAGCGCGGCGCGAACCCATTTCCACAATCCGCCCGCGATACATCACCGCCACGCGGTGGCTAATGCGCTCCACCACCGCCATATCATGTGAAATAAACAGGAACGCAATGCCCATGTCACGCTGCAAAGAGAGCAGCAGATTGATAATCTGCGCGCGAATCGACACGTCCAGCGCCGAGACAGACTCATCGGCAATCACCACTTTCGGCTCAAGCGCCAGCGCCCGCGCGATGCAGATACGCTGGCGCTGTCCGCCGGAAAACTCATGCGGGTAACGCCACGCGTGCTCAGGCAACAGGCCGACACGTTGCAATAACCACTCCACACGCTGCTGTAACGCCTCGCCTTTTAGGGCGCCGTGAATTCGCAGCGGCTCCATAATCGAGAACCCCACCGTATGGCGCGGGTCAAGCGACGCGTAAGGATCCTGAAAGATGAACTGGATATCGCGGCGCAGCGGTTGCAGCTCGCGAGCATCAAGCGTATCAATGCGTTTACCGTTAAAGGTGATGGTGCCGCTTTGCGACTCAACCAACCGCAGCAACGCGCGTCCGGTGGTTGATTTGCCACAGCCCGACTCGCCCACCAGCGACAACGTCTCGCCCGGCCAGAGATCAAAACTGACGTTTTCCACCGCATGCACTTCGCGGGTCACGCGGTTTAGCAGGCCACCGCGCAGTGGAAATCGGGTGACCAGATCGCGCACCTGAAGGATCGGCTCGCCCGCCACCACGGTATTTTGTGGCCGGGGTTCAACCGTTGGCGCATTCAGATCGGGAAAACTTATCGGATAATCAGTGCCGCGCATCGCGCCCAGGCGGGGAACGGCTGCCAGCAAGCGTTTAGTATAAGAGTGCTGCGGGGCATTGAAGATATCCTCCACGCTGCCGGTTTCTACCGCTTCGCCTTGATGCATAACCAAAACCCGGTCAGCGATTTCCGCCACTACGCCCATATCGTGAGTGATAAAAATCACCCCCATCGACATCTCTTTTTGCAACACGTCGATAAGCTGGAGAATTTGCGCCTGGATGGTGACATCCAGCGCGGTGGTCGGTTCGTCGGCAATCAACACCGCCGGGCGACACGACAATGCCATCGCAATCATGACGCGCTGACGCATCCCGCCAGAGAGCTGGTGCGGATAACGCGAAAGCACTGTCTGCGCTTCGGGGATCCGCACCTTATCGAGCATTTTTTTCGCCTCGGTCAGCGCTTCTTCACGCCCCATGCCCTGATGCAAACGAATCGACTCGGCAATCTGCTCGCCGATGGTAAACACCGGGTTAAGCGAGGTCATCGGCTCCTGAAAAATCATCGCCACATCCGCCCCGCGTATACCACGCATCTGTGCGGGCGTCTGCTCTTGCAGTTCCACCACCTCTCGGTTACGCCGCCGCAACAGCATATGATCGCAGGAAACCTGTCCACGGGACTGTTCCAGCAGACGCATCAACGCCAACGCCGTCACCGATTTTCCCGAACCCGACTCGCCGACAATCGCCAGCGTCTCACCACGATTAAGCGTCAATGAGAGTTGATTGACGACGCGAACGGACTGTTTGTCCTGACGAAACGCCACATTCAGGTTCTGAAGACTCAGTACCTGCGAAGCGTCAAGTTCGGCGGAATGTGGCACGCTAACTCCTTCTATTCCCGGTAAATACCGATAGTGGGCGTATCGCCGGCATAGGCCCAGGCACGATACATTCCTTCGCTGTTAAACGGCAGCACCACATTACCTTCACGGTCGATGGCGATAAGCCCGCCGCTGCCGCCCAGCGCCGGGAGTTTTTCCATCACCACGCGCTCGCAGGCTTCGAACAAGCTGAGGTTACCGTACTCCATCAGCGCTGCAATATCGTAGGCCGCAAGCGTGCGGATAAACACCTCGCCGGTCCCGGTACACGAAACCGCGACGCTGGCGTTATTGGCATAGCATCCCGCCCCGACAAGCGGGCTGTCACCCACCCGGCCGGGCAATTTATTGGTCATCCCGCCGGTGGACGTTGCCGCCGCCAGGTTGCCGTTGATATCGCGCGCCACGGCCCCGACGGTGCCCATTTTCTGGCGTTCGTCGAGCGGTGAGGCGTCGTGGTCGAGAATAAACTCGCCGTTACTCCGCGCTTGCTGAAGTTGCTGAAAACGCGCGTCGGTGGAGAACAGGGAATTATTCACCAGTTCCATACCTTGCGCCTGAGCGAAGGCTTCTGCACCTTCACCAATCATCATCACATGCGGACTATTCTCCAGTACCGAACGGGCCGCCAGGATAGGATTACGCAGATGTTTCACGCCAGCGACAGCACCCGCTTCGAGCGAATGACCGTCCATGACGCAGGCATCCAGCTCATGCGTTTCGGCGGCGGTAAATACCGAACCGATGCCGGCATTAAACAGCGGACACTCCTCCAGCTGGCGTACCGCCTCGGTTACCGCGTCCAGTGCGCTGGCACCCTCTTCCAGCATTCGTTGAACACTTTCGACAATATCAGAAAGCGCCGTCACGTATTCGTGCTCTTTTTGCGCTGAAAGTTGATGACGACTTATTGCTCCGGCACCGCCGTGAATCGCAATGACTGCCTTGCCCATTTGTTATCCCTTACGTCATTTTATTTATAAATATCATTATAGTGACTCAGCTCCTATATCAATTTTGAATATAGAAAGAGCGTCCGGTGATGTAAAGCTACACCACAGGTGGCATACAGTCTGCGGGGCTTTTCTGCCATAATGGGCGCATTCGAACGTTTCCCGCAGGAGTTTACCCATGGATTTTACCGCCGGATTGATACCGCTTGATACCGCGCTGACGCAGATGCTAGACCAGATTACCCCGCTGCATGACCGCGAATCGGTCCCATTGTTGCAGGCGTTCGGCCGCATTACCGCCCGCGATATCGTCTCGCCACTGGACGTGCCGGGTTTTGATAACTCGGCGATGGATGGCTATGCGGTGCGTCTGGCCTGTCTTGCGGCACAAGCGCCACTGACCGTCGCGGGTAAAGCCTTTGCCGGGCAACCGTTCCACGGTGAATGGCCTGCGGGCACCTGCATTCGTATTATGACCGGCGCGCCGATTCCTGCGGGCTGTGAAGCCGTGGTGATGCAAGAAGAGACTGAGCAGACCGATGCGGGCGTGCGCTTCACCGCTAACGTCAAGCCGGGGCAGAATATTCGCCGTCGTGGTGAAGACATTGCCGATGGCGCGGTGGTCTTTCCTGCGGGCACTCGCCTGACGGTCGCTGAACTGCCGGTACTGGCCTCGCTCGGCATTGCAGAGGTCAGCGTCGTTCGCAAGATTCGCGTTGCCCTGTTCTCCACCGGTGATGAACTCCAGTTGCCGGGCCAGCCGCTGGGCGATGGGCAAATCTACGACACCAACCGTCTGGCGGTGCATCTGATGCTCGAACAGCTCGGCTGTGAGGTGATTAACCTCGGCATTATTCGCGACGACCCTGAACAGTTGCGCCAGACCTTTATCGAAGCGGATAAGCAAGCGGACGTGGTGATAAGTTCCGGCGGCGTGTCGGTGGGTGAAGCGGATTACACCAAAACCATTCTCGATGAGCTGGGCGAAATCAGTTTCTGGAAGCTAGCAATTAAACCGGGCAAACCGTTCGCCTTCGGCAAGCTAAGCCACAGCTGGTTCTGCGGCCTGCCGGGCAACCCGGTTTCGGCGGCATTAACGTTCTATCAACTGGTGCAGCCATTGCTGGCTAAACTCAGTGCAGGCAGCCAGGCCACTCAGGCCCCACGTCTGCGTGTGCGCACTAGCGATACCTTGAAAAAATCCCCCGGTCGTCTCGATTTCCAGCGCGGTCTGCTGATCCGCAATGACAACGGCGAACTGACGGTTTCCACAACCGGCCACCAGGGTTCGCATATTTTCAGCTCCTTTAGCCAGGGCAACTGCTTTATCGTGCTGGGGCGCGAGCGTGGTCGCGTGGAAGCCGGAGAATGGGTTGAAGTTGAGCCGTTTAACCATCTGTTGGGTGGCCTGTAATGACCGTGGAGCTAAGCGATGCCGAGATGCTGCGCTATAACCGGCAAATCATCCTGCGGGATTTTGATTTTGACGGTCAGGAGAAGCTGAAGGCATCACGCGTATTGGTGGTAGGGCTTGGCGGTTTAGGCTGCGCAGCGGCGCAGTATCTGGCGGCGGCGGGTGCAGGGTTTATGACGCTGCTCGATTTTGACACCGTGTCACTCTCCAATCTGCAACGACAAACGCTGCACAGCGATGCCACTCTCGGCCAGCCAAAGGTTGACTCCGCGCGTGATGCGCTGGCGCGCATTAACCCGCACACTACGCTGGTTACCCTGAATGCGATGCTTGAAGAAGAAGCGCTGTGGGCGCTGATTGCCGAGCATGACGTCGTACTCGACTGTACCGACAACGTCGCCATTCGTAACCAGCTTAACGCCGGTTGCTTCCAGCATAAGATCCCATTGGTTTCCGGTGCAGCAATTCGCATGGAAGGCCAGATTTCGGTCTTTACGTATCAGGACGGTGAGCCTTGTTATCGCTGCCTGAGCCGCCTGTTCGGTGAGAATGCGTTGACCTGCGTGGAAGCGGGTGTGATGGCACCGTTGGTGGGCGTGATTGGGTCGATGCAGGCGATGGAAGCGATTAAAGTGCTGGCCCATTACGGCACGCCAGCGGCGGGTAAAATCGTGATGTATGACGCGATGCGCTGTCAGTTTCGAGAGATGAAGCTGATGCGTAACCCGACGTGTGAAGTGTGTGGCCAGGCAGCAACAGATCACTCATTGTAGGCCGGATAAGGCGGCGCGCCGCCATCCGGCAATCTGCTCAGCGCTGCCCGATGGCACTGCGCTTATCGGGCCTACGACTCCACACAAGAAGCGGGTTCCGGTTTACAGTGACGTCCGTCCAAACGCTGTCTGCCAGTCCTGCTCAAACTTCGCCACCGCGGCATCTACCGCCGGATAACTAATAAGCTGTTGCGCCACATCCAGCGGCAGGGTAATCGACTGACATCCTGCCAGCAGACAATCCAGCGCCTGACGCGGGGTTTTAAAGCTCGCCGCCAGCACTTTTGACTGTGACGCATGCAGCGTCAACAAATCCTGCAATTCAGCCACGGTCTGGATCCCGTTACCGCCCTGCGCATCCATACGGTTCACGTACGGTGCCACGTATTCCGCGCCCGCTAATGCCGACAGCAGCCCCTGCGCGGCACCATAAACAGCGGTACCCAGCGTCGGGATCCCTTCGACTTTCAGCAATTTAATCGCTGCCAGCCCTTCCGCCGTCACCGGCACTTTCACCACCAGATCGGGGATAATTGCCCGCAACTTATGCGCATCGGCCACCATGCCGTCAGCGGTCGTCGCCATCACCTGCGCAAACAAACGCCCTTTGCCGCCCATTGCTTCATACAATTCTGGCAACAGCACGTCCAGCGGCCTTTTCCCAGCAGCCACAATACTCGGATTAGTGGTCACGCCCGCCAGTGGGAACACGCGCGCCAGTTTCTTCACAGCCGCTACGTCGGAGGTGTCTAGATAGAGTTCCATGATGTTTCCTTAAACCGTGATATTCAGCATGGAATAACACTACCACAGCAAAACCTCATCCTAAGTTGACGCACATCAAGATAACTTTCATTCGAAAGTAATTTAATCTTTATACGAAAGAAGAGGGCAGCATATGATTTTCAACATTCAGCGCTATTCCACCCACGATGGTCCAGGCATTCGCACCGTGGTCTTCCTGAAGGGATGTTCACTCGGCTGCCGCTGGTGCCAGAACCCTGAAAGCCGCGCCCGCGGGCAGGATCTCCTGTTCGACCCACGTTTGTGTCTGGACGGCTGCGACCTGTGCCAGAAAGCCGCGCCGACCGTGATTGAACGTGCGCTGAACGGGCTGGTCATTCATCGGGAAAAGTTGGATAACACTCAGCTTCTTGCGCTGACCGATTGCTGCCCAACTCAGGCATTGACCGTCTGCGGCGAAGAGAAAAACGCCGATGAGATTATGGCCACCGTCCTACGCGACAAACCGTTTTACGAACGCAGCGGCGGCGGCATGACGCTCTCAGGCGGCGAACCGTTTATGAATCCCGAACTGGCATTAACGCTGTTAAAAAGCGCGCACGAGCAAGGTATCCACACGGCGGTTGAAACCTGCCTGCACGTGCCGTGGCGCTATCTGGAACCGGCACTGCCGTATATCGACCTGTTCCTGGCTGACCTAAAACATGTTGATGAAGCGCGTTTTAAGCAGTGGACAGACGGATCGGCTAAACGGGTACTCGACAACCTGAATCGTCTGGCCGCAGCCGGAAAAAACATCACGCTGCGCGTACCGCTGATTCAGGGCTTTAATGCTGATAAAGAGTCCATCAAAGCCATTACTGATTTTGCCGCCGATATGAACGTGGTGCGCGATATCCATTTTCTGCCTTACCACACGCTGGGTATCAATAAATATGCCCTGCTCGACCTTCCCTACTTCGCACCCGATAAGCCGCTAAACGACCCGGCGCTGTTGGATTTTGCCCAACAATATGCTCATGAAAAAGGGTTAACGGCGACACTACGAGGATAAAACTGATGACGATGCTTAAACTCGACAAACTCACCGACCGCATTCAGGCCCATAAAAACGCGCTGGTGCATATTGTGAAGCCACCGGTATGTACGGAACGTGCGCGCCACTATACCGAAGCCTATCAGCAACATCTGGATAAACCGATTCCGGTACGTCGCGCGCTGGCGCTGGCGCATCACCTGGCGGAGCGTACCATCTGGATCAAACATGACGAGCTGATTATCGGTAACCAGGCAAGCGAAGTACGCGCGGCGCCAATCTTCCCGGAATACACCGTTAGCTGGATTGAAAAAGAGATTGATGACCTGGCGGATCGTCCGGGTGCCGGTTTTGCGGTCAGCGAAGAAAACAAACGCGTGCTGCATGAAGTGTGCCCGTGGTGGCGCGGACAAACCGTGCAGGATCGCTGCTACGGCATGTTCACCGACGAACAAAAAGCGTTGTTGGCCACCGGCATTATTAAAGCCGAAGGCAACATGACTTCCGGCGATGCCCACCTGGCGGTGAACTTCCCGCTGCTGCTGGAAAAAGGCCTCGACGGTATGCGCGCCAAAGTCGCCGAGCGCCGCTCACGCATCAACCTGACCGTGCTGGAAGACCTGCACGGCGAACAGTTCCTGAAAGGGATTGATATTGTGCTGGACGCGGTCAGTCTGCACATCACGCGCTTCGCTGAACTGGCGCGCAAGATGGCCGCAGAAGAGATCCGTGAAAGCCGCCGTGACGAATTGCTGGCAATGGCAGCCAACTGCGATGTGATTGCGCATGAGCCACCGAAAACCTTCTGGCAGGCATTGCAACTGTGCTATTTCATCCAGTTGATTCTGCAAATTGAGTCCAACGGCCACTCGGTATCATTTGCCCGTATGGACCAGTATCTGTACCCGTACTACCGCCGCGATGTTGAGCTAGAGCAGTCGCTGGAGCGCGAGCAGGCTATTGAGCTGCTGCACAGCTGCTGGCTGAAGCTGCTGGAAGTGAACAAAATCCGCTCCGGTTCGCACTCCAAAGCCTCCGCCGGTAGCCCGCTGTATCAGAACGTCACCATCGGCGGTCAGACGCTGGTGAATGGCGAAGCGCAGGATGCGGTTAACCCACTCTCCTACGCCATTCTTGAATCCTGCGGTCGCCTGCGTTCAACACAGCCAAACCTGAGCGTGCGCTATCACGCCGGAATGAGTAACGATTTCCTCGACGCCTGCGTACAGGTGATTCGCTGCGGCTTCGGCATGCCGGCCTTCAACAATGATGAAATCGTGATCCCGGAATTTATCAAACTGGGTATCGAGCCACAGGACGCTTACGATTACGCGGCCATCGGCTGTATCGAAACCGCCGTCGGCGGCAAGTGGGGCTACCGCTGCACCGGCATGAGCTTCATCAACTTCGCCCGCGTGATGCTGGCAGCGATGGAAGGCGGGCGCGATGCCACCAGCGGACAGGTGTTTCTACCGCAGGAGCACGCGCTGTCGAAAGGCAACTTCAGCAACTTCGATCAAATGCTGGGCGACTGGGATACGCAAATCCGCTACTACACCCGCAAATCCATTGAGATTGAGTACGTGGTCGACACCATGCTGGAAGAAAACGTGCACGATATTCTGTGCTCGGCGTTGGTTGACGACTGTATTGAACGCGCAAAAAGCATCAAGTCCGGTGGCGCGAAGTACGATTGGGTTTCTGGCCTCCAGGTGGGTATCGCCAACCTCGGCAACAGCCTGGCGGCGGTGAAAAAACTGGTCTTCGAACAGGGCATGATTGACCAGCAGGAATTAGCAAGAGCGCTGGCGGAAGATTACGACGGCTTGACCCACGAGCAGTTGCGTCAGCGTCTGATTAACGGCGCGCCAAAATATGGCAACGATGATGACAGCGTGGATACCCTGCTGGCTCGCGCGTATCAGACTTACATCGACGAGTTGAAGCAGTACCACAACCCGCGCTACGGTCGCGGCCCGATTGGCGGTAACTACTACGCGGGCACGTCATCCATTTCGGCCAACGTGCCATTTGGTGCGCAGACGATGGCAACCCCGGATGGGCGCAAGGCCAAAACACCGCTTGCCGAAGGGGCTAGCCCGGCGTCGGGTACTGACCATCTCGGCCCAACGGCGGTGATAAGTTCAGTCGGGAAACTGCCAACCTCGGCGATTCTTGGCGGCGTACTGTTAAACCAGAAGCTGAATCCGGCAACGCTTGAAAACGAGAGCGATAAACAGAAACTGATGGCGCTACTGCGCACCTTCTTTGAGGTGCATAAAGGCTGGCATATTCAGTACAACATTGTGTCGCGCGAAACGCTGCTGGAGGCGAAGAAGCATCCGGATCAGTATCGTGATTTAGTGGTGCGCGTGGCGGGGTATTCGGCGTTCTTCACCGCGCTGTCGCCGGATGCGCAGGACGATATTATCGCGCGTACTGAGCATACGCTGTAATTCACGGCCTCCCGGCGGCGCTGCGCTTGGCCGGGCTACAAACTTGCACAAAGTAGCCCGGCCAAGCGCAGCGCCGCCGGGTCTTTCGAATGAAATAAATTTGTGCTTTAGCTCACATTGTAATTAAATTGCTGCTGGCCGGAGTTACCCCAGGAGCATCCCGTATGACCGTTAAAGTTATCGTCACTGATATGGACGGAACTTTTCTTAATGACGCCAAAACCTACGACCGTTCACGGTTTCTGGCGCAGTTTGAACAGCTTCAACAGCGTGGCATTGAATTCGTCGTCGCCAGCGGCAACCAGTATTATCAGCTCATCACCTTCTTCCCGGAAATCCGAGACCGCATCTCCTATGTCGCCGAAAACGGTGCGTTGGTGTACGAACACGGACATGAGCTTTTCCACGGGGAACTGACTCGCCATGAATATCAAACGGTGATTGGTGAACTGGAAAAAGATCCGCAGCTCCATTTTGTCGCCTGCGGACTGGAAAGCGCCTATATCAGCGAAAATGCACCAGAAGAACTGGTGGCGCTGATGTCCAAACATTATTACCGTTTAAAGCGCGTGGCGAACTATCACGACATCGACGACAAGATGTTTAAATTCTCGCTAAACCTGCCAGACAGCCTTATTCCGGCGTTAGTCGATAAACTCCATATTTCCCTTGATGGAATCATGAAGCCCGTCACCAGCGGCTTCGGCTTTGTTGATCTCATCATTCCCGGTTTGCACAAAGCCAACGGCATCAGCCGCTTGCTAAAACGCTGGCAGATCTCACCGCAAGAATGCGTGGCGATTGGCGACAGCGGCAACGATGCAGAAATGCTGAAACTGGTGAAATACGCCTTCGCCATGGACAACGCCGCCGACAGCATTAAAGCCCTCGCCGATTATCAGACCGACGATAACAACCACGACGGCGCGCTGAACGTGATTCAAGCCGTGCTGGACGGTACCTCCCCGTTCTAATCGTAGCCCGGGCGAGGCGTTTACGCCGACCCCGGGGCGGCTCGGAGCCAAATCCAGGCGTCGCTTCGCTCGAACGGGCTACTCCCACCTCAAAACATTAATCTTGCATTAACTTTATTTTAACCTAAAGTGTCATTTGTAATTAAAATAACTTTCGAATGAAAGATTGCGAGGTTGATATGACGGTTATCTTTACCCACGAAACGCTGCCTGCCGATCCTAAAGCGGCCATTCGTCAAATGAAACAAGCCCTGCGCGCGCAGATTGGCGACGTCCAGGCGGTGTTCGACCGCCTGAGCGCCATCATTGAATCCCGCGTCGCGGAAATCAACGCGCTAAAGGCGCAGAATCAGCCGGTATGGCCGGTGATCCCCTTTGCTGATATTGCCGCTGGAAATATCAGCGATGCCTCCCGCGCCGAAGTGAAACGCCGCGGCTGTGCAGTGATTAAAGGCCACTTCCCACGTGAACAGGCGCTGGCCTGGGATCGTTCGATGCTCGACTACCTCGACCTCAACCATTTCGACGATGTCTATAAAGGGCCGGGCGACAGCTTCTTCGGATCGCTGGACGCTTCACGTCCTGAGATCTACCCGATCTACTGGTCACAAGCGCAGATGCAGGCGCGCCAAAGCCCGGAAATGGCGCAGACACAATCATTTTTAAATCGTCTGTGGCAGGTAGAAAGCGACGGTAAGCAGTGGTTTAACCCGAATATTAGCGTGATTTATCCCGATCGCATTCGTCGCCGTCCGCCGGGCACCACCTCGAAAGGGCTCGGCGCACATACCGATTCCGGTGCGCTGGAGCGCTGGCTGCTTCCGGCTTATCAGCAGGTATTCGCCAGTGTCTTTAACGGCAATGTGGATCGCTACGATCCATGGAATGCGGCACACCGCACCGAGGTTGAAGAGTACACCATCGATAACACCACCAAATGCTCCGTGTTCCGCACCTTCCAGGGTTGGACGGCGCTGTCGGATATGATCCCGGATCAGGGGTTACTGCACGTGGTGCCGATTCCCGAAGCGATGGCTTATGTGCTGCTGCGCCCGCTGCTTGACGATGTACCAGACGATGAACTGTGCGGCGTGGCGCCGGGCAGAGTCCTGCCGATCTCTGAGAAGTGGCATCCACTGTTGATGAGCGCCCTCACCTCCATTCCAGCACTCGAAGCCGGTGATTCCGTGTGGTGGCATTGCGATGTCATCCACTCGGTCGCAGCGGTGGAAAACCAGCAGGGTTGGGGCAACGTCATGTATATTCCCGCCGCACCGATGTGCGCCAAAAACCTCGCCTATGCGCATAAGGTCAAAGCCGCGTTGGAACGTGGTGCATCACCGGGCGATTTCCCGCGTGAAGATTATGAGGCTGATTGGCAAGGACGGTTTACGCTGGAGGATTTGAACGTCCACGGCAGGCGTGCACTGGGGATGGAAAGTGCAGATTGAATAGCTGAGGGAGAGAACCCGGCGGCGCTGCTGTACGACCGGATACATAGGTAACACTTTAGACCGGGAACATAGGTAACACTTTCCTAGTCTATCCGGATAATACTCTGCGTTTTCCGGTCATAGTAAGCAAGCGTCATTCCGTTAAAGATGATGGC
>Ga0207655_1000345_pt1 | contig 67451 bp, 53 predicted proteins | sample KBSM44metaG_FD_184398 | JGI IMG/M metagenome (GOLD analysis project Ga0207655, IMG submission 184398) | Miscanthus rhizosphere microbial communities from Kellogg Biological Station, Michigan, USA - KBS M4-4 metaG (SPAdes) (version 2) | ecosystem: Host-associated > Plants > Roots > Rhizosphere >...
CGGTTTCCATGTCGCGGGTCAGGTAGTCGTCGTCCGGCACCAGCGACTTGAGCAGTTGCTCCTTGAGGTCGATCTTGCTGTACGAGATCAGCACCGACAGCTCGGCGCGGGTCAGGCCCTGGCCGGCGGCCAGGCGCTCGGCCAGCTGTTCTTCGGACGGCAGGAACTCGATGGCGCGGTCCAGCTTGCCACGCGATTCCAGGTCGGCCATCAGGCGCTTGTATTCGGCAATCCGCTCGCGGGCACGGCGGGCCGCCAGCGACAGCGCCTGGGTCTGCTTGTAGTTGTTGCCCAGCACCAGGCCGGCCACTTCATCGGTCATGCTACCCAGCAGCTGGTTGCGCTGCTTCTCGGTCATGTCGCCACCCTGCACCACTTCGTTGAGCAGGATCTTGATGTTGACCTCGTGGTCGGAGCAGTCCACGCCGCCGGCGTTGTCGATGAAGTCGGTATTGGTGGCGCCGCCGTTCAGGCCGAATTCGACCCGGCCAAGCTGGGTCATGCCCAGGTTGCCGCCCTCGCCCACCACCTTGCAGCGCAGTTCGTTGCCATTGACCCGCAGTGCATCGTTGGCCTTGTCGCCAACATCGGCGTGGCTTTCGCTGCTGGCCTTCACATAGGTACCGATACCGCCGTTCCACAGCAGGTCCACCGGCGCCTTCAGCAGCGCGTTCAGCAGCTCGGTCGGGGTCAGGCGGTCGGCTTCGATGGCGAAGCGCTCTTTCATCTGCGGGCTGATGGCGATGCTTTTGGCACTGCGCGGGAAGATCCCGCCGCCTTCGGACATGATGCTGGTGTCGTAATCGCTCCAGGCCGAACGCGGCAGGTCGAACAGGCGCTTGCGCTCAGCGAAGCTCGATGCCGGCTCAGGATTCGGGTCGATGAAGATATGCAGGTGGTTGAACGCCGCCACCAGCTGCAACTTGTCGGACATCAGCAGGCCGTTGCCGAACACATCGCCGGCCATGTCGCCCACGCCGATGACGGTGATCGGGTCTTCCTGCACGTTGATGCCGCGCTCGCGGAAGTGGCGCTGCACGCCCACCCAGGCGCCACGTGCGGTGATGCCCATCTTCTTGTGGTCGTAACCGGCCGAGCCGCCCGAGGCAAAGGCATCACCCAGCCAGAAGCCGTAGTCGATGGCGATGCCGTTGGCGATGTCGGAGAAGGTCGCGGTGCCCTTGTCGGCCGCCACCACCAGGTACGGGTCGTCATCGTCGTGACGCACCACGTTGGCCGGCGGCACCACGCCACCGTCCTTGAGGTTGTCGGTGATGTCGAGCAGGCCGGAAATGAAGATGCGGTAGCACGCCACGCCTTCGGCGGCGATCTCGTCACGGCCGCCGCCCAGCGGCAGACGACGCGGCAGGAAGCCGCCCTTGGCGCCAACCGGCACGATCACCGAGTTCTTCACCTGCTGGGCTTTGACCAGGCCCAGCACTTCGGTGCGGAAGTCCTCTTCGCGGTCGGACCAGCGCAGGCCCCCGCGGGCAACGTTGCCAAAGCGCAGGTGCACGCCCTCTACGCGCGGTGAATAGACGAAAATCTCGAACTTGGGCACCGGTTTGGGCAGTTCGGGGATCAGTTTGGGGTTGAACTTGAAGCTGAAGTACGACTTGTTCTGGCCGTTGGCGTCCGGCTGGTAGAAGTTGGTGCGCAGGGTGGCCTTGATCAGGTCCAGGTAGCGCCGCAGGATGCGGTCTTCGTTGAGCACCTGGACATCGTCCAGCGCGGTCAGGATGGCCTGTTCCAGGCGCTGCTGCTTGTCGTCCAGGTCGTCCTGGGTGAGCTTGCGCGCCAGGTAGAAGCGGGTCTTGAACAACCGGGTCAGCTCGCGGGCGATGTCGGTGTGGTTGTTCAGGGTGCTGGCGATGTAACCCAGGTCGAAGCCCAGGCGGATCTGCTTCAGGTAACGGGCGTACGCGCGCAGCAGCGCCACGTCGCGCCACGGCAGGCCGGCAGTCAGCACCAGGCGGTTGAAGGCGTCGTTTTCGGCGTCACCGCGCACGATATGGATGAAGGCATCCTGCAGGGTGTCGTTGAGCTGCTGGATATCCAGGCTCAGGCCTTCGCTGTAGGTGAAGGCGAAGTCGTGGATCCAGTACTCGCGGCCATTGGCATGGCGCAGGCGGTAGGGGAACTCGCCAAGCACGCGCAGGCCAAGGTTTTCCAGGATCGGCAGCACATCGGACAGCGCCAGCGGGGTGTCGGCGTGGTACAGCTTGCAGTGCAGGATGCGCTCACCCACTTGGGTCAGCGGCTGGTAGAAGCTCATCGCCAGTGGCTTGCTTTCAGACAGGTTCAGCACATGCTGCAGGTCGACCACGGCCGAGTGCGCGGCGAAGCGCTCGCGGTAACCGGCCGGGAAGCCTTTGGGGAAGTCGGCGAGGATGTTGGTGCCCTGGGCTTCGCCGAAGTTCTCCACCACCAGCGCCGAGTAGTCGTCATGCCACGAGCGGCACGCCTGGACCACTTCACGCTCGAGCTGCTGCGGGTCGATGTCGATGCGGTTCTTTGGGTCGACCCGTAGAATCAGTTGCACACGGGCCAGTACCGATTCGGAGAAGAAGGTCCAGAACTCACAGTCGCTGGCCTTCAGGCGCTCCATCAGCACCTGCTGGATCTTCTGCCGCACTTCGGTGGAATAGATTTCCCTTGGTACGTAAGCCAGGCAGTAGCAGAAGCGGCCGTACGGGTCCTTGCGCAGGAACACGCGGATCTTGTTGCGCTCCTGGATCTGCACGATCGCCATGACCGTGCTGAACAGCTCATCGATTGGTGTCTGGAACAGGTCGTCGCGCGGCAGCACTTCCAGCACCTGCGCCAGTTCCTTGCCCAGATGGGCCTTGGGATCGAAGCCCGAGCGGCGCTCGACTTCGGCCACCTTCACGCGGATGTACGGAATGGCATGCACGCTTTCGCCATACACCGACGAGGTGTACAGGCCCATGAAGCGGTGTTCCTTGACCACCTTGCCATCGGCATCCAGCTGGCGGATCGACACGTAGTCAGGGTAGGCCGGGCGGTGTACGCGGCTGGGCAGTGCAGCCTTGGCGAACGACAGCAGCAGCGGCTCGTTGAGGTAGGCCACGGCGTAGTCTTCGATGCGCAGCTCTTCTGTCGTCAGGCCCACACGCAGGCGGCGCGGCAGGCCAAGGAACGACTGCTCGTCGTACACCATCTGGCCGCCATCGGCGTCGCCCTTGACGGTGAACTCTTCATAGCCCAGGAAGGTGAAGTGGTTATCCAGCAGCCATTCGAGGAAGGCTTTGACTTCGCCCTTTTCGTGTTGCGCTGGGCCAAAGGCGGTCTGCTCCACCTGCGCCACCACTTCACGCAGCTTGGCCTTCATCGGTTCGAAGTCGGCCACTGCCACCCGTACTTCGGCCAGCACCTGCTCGATTTCTCGGGTCAGCACCGTCAGCTCGGCGGCGTTGGCGCAGCGGTCGATCTCCAGGTACATCAGCGACTCGTGGCGCACGCCCTCGCCCTGGGTGCCCTTGGGCAGCAGTTCAAGCAGCTCGCCCTTGGCACCACGGCGCACGCTGAGCACGGTGGTCTGCAGGGTGTGGATACTATAGCCGCGGCGGTTGAGCTCGGTGCGCACCGAGTCGACCAGGAACGGCAGGTCGTGGTGCAGCACCTCGACCACGGTATGGGTCGATTGCCAGCCGTTGCGTTCGTAATCAGGGTTGTACACGCGCACTTGCGGGTACTCGGGGTCGAAACGCTCGATGATGCGCCAGGCTGACAGGGTGCAGCCGGCCAGGTCGGAAAGCCTGCGCTGGGTGAGTTCGTCCAGAGAGATGATGCCGAAGAACTGCTCGGCGAACAGCGTCACTTGTGGCAGGGACTGTTCGCTGATGTGCTGCGCCAGGGCCGCTTGCAGTTGATGCTGGAAGTCGGCTTTGCTGGCTGCGGTGAAGAACGCCATCTGTGGTACTCCGCTTGGGCTTTGTAATAGTTGAAGCGTCGCTGCGTGCGCCGTGTACGGATCAACGATAGCCAACCCGTGGCATGGCGGACGGTAAAACCAGGCGTTGAACGTGCGCGGGCACGCCCAGGGCTCGCCGAAGCTTAACGACTGATCGGTCATCAACGCTTGCAGCGCTGCGACAATTTCGGTCAAGGGGCGGTAACTTTACGTTTATGCCTGTACGCAAGACTGTCAGAATTCCCTTCCGTTTCCTTTGATCCGAGCCTGCTCATGCAAATCAACACCGCGCTGCTGTTCGCCACCCCTTGCGATGACGAGGAAGACAACATGGCGACCCTGTGCTGCCACAGCGACAAGGGTCAGATGTTTCTGCTTACCCGCTACCCGGACGAAGACACCGTCGACCTGACCCTGGATGACGAGCCGTCGACGCTGGATGGGCTGAAAGTCACCCTGAGCGCCAAGCGCCTGCTGATCGAAGTGGCGGCCGGCGACCGGGATGCATTGAAGGGGGACGAGGTGCTGGAAATCAACCTGACCAGCGCACTGAGCGACATGGATGAAGTGAAGCAAACCCTGGAGAACATCCTGGCCGGGACCGGGACCTTCGTCTGCGAGCTCTGAGCCCGAACCTACCGCAACGCCGCCTGCATCGCCTGCGCCTGCTCCCGCAACGCCTCGCAAAACGGCTCCACCGCCGCCGAGGCCGGCCGGTGGTCCGGGCGTATCAGCATCACCTGGTACGGCACCGACACCCGTAACCTGCGGATCGGCAGCCCGCCCTGGGCCGCCTCCAGCCCGCTCAGCGGATTGATGATCGCCACCCCCAGGCCTTGCCTGACCATGGCGCACACCGACGCGGCGCTGGTGGTCTCGATGATGGTGCGGCGGTTAACCCCCGCTGCACGAAAGTGCTGGTCCAGGCGCTGGCGGTAGGTGTCCAGGCTGGCCAGGTTGATGAAATCGACCTCGTGAAAATCGCTCAGTTCCAGCTCGGCCTTGGCCTGTAACGGGTGATGCTCGGGTAACACGCACACCATGTTGGCGCTGAACAGCAATTCACCATAAGCGCCGCGCGGTATCTGCTCGACCTCGGTCAGGCCAAGGTCGTGCTGCTGGGCAACCAGCGACTCCTCCAGCAAGGGCGACTCCTGCGCCAGGATGCTCACGCTCACGCCCCGGTGCTGCTGGTGAAAGCGCTGACAGGCCTTGGGCAACAAGGTCTGTGAAAACAGCGGCAGGCAGGTGATGGCCAGCCGCCCCTGCTCGAAATTGCGGATGGCTTGGGCAAAGCGATCGATGCGCTCCAGCCCGACATAGGCACGCTCGACCTCTTCGATCAACAGCAATGCCTGGGCCGTTGCCACCAAACGCCCACCTTCGCGCTCGAACAGATTCAGCCCGGTCACCTGCTCCAGGCGCGCCAGCTCGCGACTGACAGTGGGCTGCGAGGTGAACAGCAGACGCGCCGCGCCGGTGACACTGCCTGCGGCCATGATGGCGCGGAACACTTCGATATGGCGGACGGACAGTTTCACGGCAGCACTCGGTGGGTCGACAATGGGCATATCAAATATGAATGACCATCAGAAAAATAGCTATTTTTCTGAATTCCTGCTTTGCCTCATGCTCGTGGCCTTTCTTATAGGAGTAGCGCCACCATGACCGCACCCTTCACCCTCCTGGCCGAAGCCGTCCGCCAGCACGGCTCGCCGCTGTGGGCGTACGACACCGGTACCATCGCCGAACGTGTCGAGCAGTTGAAGGTGTTCGACACCGTGCGCTTCGCCCAGAAAGCCAACCCCAACCTGCATGTGCTGCGCCTGATGCGCGCCCATGGCCTGGTGCTGGACGCCGTGTCGCTGGGCGAAATGGAACGGGCCTTCGCCGCAGGTGCCAGCGTGGGCGGTGACCCTGCCGGCGTGGTGCTGACCTGTGACGCACTGGACCGCCCCACCCTGGAACGCGTGGTGGCCTCGAAAATCGAAGTCAACGCCGGCTCCATCGACATGCTGCGCCAACTCGGGGAACGCTCGCCCGGCCACCGCGTCTGGATCCGTATCAACCCAGGCTTCGGCCATGGCCACAGCCGCAAGACCAACACCGGCGGTGAAAACAGCAAGCATGGCATCTGGCACGAAGAGCTGGACGAGGCGCTGGCGTGCATCAAGGCGCACGGCCTGCACCTGGTGGGCGTGCACATGCACATTGGCTCGGGAGTGGACTACCAGCACCTGGAGCAGGTGGCTCGCTCGATGATCGAGCTGATCGGCCGCCTGGGCGTGGACATCGAAGCCTTCTCCATTGGTGGCGGGCTGTCCACCCCGTACCGCAAAACCGACAAGCCAGTCGACCTGCAACGCTATGCCCAGACCTGGGCAGTGGCGCGCAAGGAAATCGAAGCGATGCTCGGCCACCCGGTGCGCATGGAAATCGAGCCGGGGCGCTTCCTGGTGGCCGAGTCGGGCTACCTCGTGGCCGAAGTGCGTGCCGTCAAGCAAGTGGGCCGCAATACCTTCGTCATGATCGACGCCGGCTTCAACGACCTGATGCGCCCGGCGATGTACGGCGCCTACCACGGCATGACCCTGCTCGATGCCAACGGCCAGCCGGTGGACCGTCCACGGCAACCGACCGTGGTGGCCGGGCCGCTGTGCGAGTCGGGTGACGTGTTCACCCAGGATGACCAGGAACTGACCCCGCAGGAGCTGCCCCAGGCACAGGTGGGCGACCTGCTGGTGATCCACGACGCCGGTGCCTATGGCGCGTCGATGTCGTCGAACTACAACAGCCGGCCGCTGCTGCCGGAGTTTCTGATCGAGGACGGGGCACTGCGCATGATCCGTCGGCGCCAGACCGTGCAGGACCTCCTGGACTTGGAAGCGGGCTTTTAACCGCCGCATCATTGGGGGCCGCCCTGCGGCCCCAAATGCCCCCTTGCAATCGCCCTGGCTCATCGCGACAATGCGATCAATTCCTATTCATATTGCGAATTTGACGCCATGTCGACGCTCGATCATCAGGCCCTGCATCAGCTCTACAGCGAAAACAACGGCTGGCTGAAGGGCTGGCTACGCGCCCGCCTGGGCAACGCCGCCGATGCCTCCGACCTGGCGCACGATACCTTTTTGCGGGTGATGACCGCGCGCAATCAATTGCCGATCCGCGAGCCGCGCAGCTACCTCAGCGCCATCGCCCGTGCGCTGCTGATCGACAAGGTCCGCCGCCGCACCATCGAACAAGCCTATCTGCAGGCCCTGGCCTTGCGCCCGGAACCGGTGGAGGTTTCGCCAGAGGTGCGCTTGTCCATCATCGAAATGCTGGTAACCGTGGACAGCCTGCTCGACGAACTCGGCGCCAAGACCCGCGCCATCTTCCTGGCGGTGCAACTGGAAGGCCTGACCTACGGTGCTGCGGCCGAGCGCTTCGGCGTGTCGGTGACCACCGTGAAGAATCACCTGATCAAGGCCATGACCCGCTGCCTGCTGGCAGTCGAAGGCTGAGCCGATGGATCTCAAGACACTCGAAGCCGCTGCCACCTGGTATGTACAACTCAACGACGGCGCCAACAGCGAGGCCCGCACCCAGGCCTGGCGGCAGTGGTTGCAGGCCAGCCCACAACACGCTGCCGCCTGGGCTCGGGTAGAAAAGCTGCAGCAACAGTGGGCCATGCTGCCACCACAGGCGGCGCTGTCCAGCCTCGGCGCGGCACAGGCGCAGCGGCGCGAAGTGCTGAAGGTGCTGAGCCTGTTGCTGGCGATGGGCGCAGGTGGCTGGCTGGCCACCGAGCAGGTGCCCTATCGCTCCCTGCTGGCCCAACAACGTACCGGCAGCCGCGAACGAAGCACCCTGCAATTGGTGGACGGCTCGCAGTTGGAGCTGAACGTGGGCACCGCGCTGGACGTGCGCTATGACGCGAAAGTGCGGGCTATTCAGCTGTATCAAGGGGAAATTCTGGTCCGCCCGGTCAGCGACCTTCAGCAGCGCCCATTCATCGTGCACACCGATGACGGCAGCGTGCTTGCCCGCAGTACCGAGTTCAGCATCCGCAAACTTGCGCGCCAGACCCGCGTGGGCGTGCTTCAGGGCAGCGTCGAGGTACGTCCACAGCGCCACCTTGATCGGCTGCTGCAACTGCAAGCGGGCCAACAAGTGAGTTTTGACCAGGATGACTTCGCCACCGCCCAGGCTCTGCCCGCCGATTCCACGGCCTGGCTGCAGGGCATGCTGAGCGTTAACGACTGGCGCCTGGGCGACTTCATCGAAGAACTGGGGCGCTATCGGCCAGGCGTGCTGCGCTGCGCCTCCGCAATCCGGGCCATGAGTATCTCCGGAGCATTTCGCATCGATGATACCGATATCGCTTTGGCCAACCTGCCGAAAACCCTCCCTGTGAGGGTGCACTACCTCAGCCGCTATTGGGTGAGCGTGGAGCCTGCCTGAGCAGGCGCTGAAAAACCTACGCGCGAACCTTGCTGATTTCGATTCTCGTCCGTCCCTGACACAAGCCGCGACGACAGCGACTTTCTGCCATGACTCGGAAGGATCACGCAATGCCTCATCTGTACCCCACCCCTGCAACCAAACTGACCCAGGCCGTGCGCCTGGTGCTGTTCGGCATGTCCCTTGCCAGCGCGCCGTGCCTGCTGCTGATGCCTGCCCAGGCCATGGCTCAAAGCCAGACCGCCTACCATGTCCCCGCTGGCCCTTTGGGCAATGCCATCACCCAGTTTGGCGTGCAGGCAGGTGTGACCATTTCGTTCGACACCGAGCAGACCCGCAACCTGAGCAGCGCAGGCCTGGAAGGCAGCTACAGCGTCGAGGAAGGGCTGGTGCGGTTACTGAGCAATAGCGGCTTGCAGGCGCAGCGCCAGGGCAATGGCGGTTATGTGCTGGTGTCGGCAGACTACGGCACGGCCATGGAGCTGGGGCCGCTGAACATCGACTCCAATCGGCTGGATGCGACCAGCGAGGGCACCCAGTCATACACCGCCCGCGCAGTGACCATCGGCAAGGGCGTCCATACGCTGAAAGAAACCCCGCAGGCGGTCACCGTGATGACCCGCAAGATGCTTGACGACCAGAACCTGAACACCCTCGAACAGGTACTGGACAAGCCCCCTGGCATCACCGTGTATGACTCGCCCATGGGCGGCAAATACTTCTACTCCCGTGGTTTCAACCTGGACGGCCAGTACCAGTACGACGGCGTGCCGCTGGACGTGGGTGGCAACTACGTGCAGGCCAACAGCTTTTCCAGCGACATGGCGTTCTACGACCGCGTCGAAATCCTCAAAGGCGCGGCCGGGATGATGAAGGGCTCCGGCTCCTCCGCTGGTGGCGTCAACTTCGTGCGCAAGCGCGGCCAGGACAAGGCCGCGACCACTGTCACCCTGTCCGCCGGCAGCTGGGACAACTATCGCGGCCAAGTCGACGTAGGCGGCCCGCTGAACGAGTCGGGCAGCGTGCGGGGCCGCGCGGTGGCAGCCCTGCAGGACCGCCAGTATTTCTATGACACGGCCAAGCGCCAGGACCAGATACTGTATGGCGCCATCGACTGGGACGTCAGCGCCGACACCACCCTGGGCTTCGGCCTGGCCTACGAGGACGTCGATGCCACACCGTGCTATGCCGGCGTGCCACGCTACGCCGATGGCAGTGACCTGAAGCTGTCGCGTTCCACCTGCCTGGGGGCCAGTTGGAACGACCTGCAAAGCCAGCGTATTACCGGCTTTGCCGACTTCAAGCACCGCTTCAACGATGACTGGACACTGAACTTCGCCTCGGTCTACACCCACAACGACCAGGACATCGAATACGCCTACTCCGAAGGCACGGTGCCGGTCGGCGCCAACACTGCCAGCATGGCCGTCCGCGCCGGTCGTTTCGACTACGACCAGGACGACTACGGCTTCGATAGCTATATCGATGGCAAGTTCGAGGCGTTCGGCCTGCAGCACGAGCTGATCATCGGCGCCAACGCCAGCCGGCAGAAAACCCATGATTACTTCGCGCTGATTCTACTGGACGGCAAGCAGAACCCGTTCAACCCCTCCCCGAACTTCCCTCGCCCGTCCAAGGACGATTACCTGGTCAACCCGACCCGTGGTGGCAGCGTACCAACCGATTCCACCACCACCCAATACGGCACCTACGCCAACCTGCGCTTGAAGCTGGCAGAGCCGCTTACCCTGGTACTGGGCGCGCGGGTCAGCTGGTACCGCAACAAGAGCGACTCCTACACCGAGTTCTACGATTACTGGGTGAACAACCGCAGTGAGGAAAACGGCCAGGTCACGCCGTTCGCCGCCGTGCTTTACGACCTGAACGACCAGTGGACCGCCTACGCCAGCTACGCCGACATCTTCCAGCCGCAGAGCGACAAGGTGAACGCCGAGCGGCAGCCACTTCAGCCCAAGACCGGTGCCAACTACGAGATTGGCATCAAGGGCGAGCTGCTTGGCGGCGCGCTGAATACCTCGTTCAACCTGTTCCGCACCGTCGAGAACCACCGCGCGGAAAGCGACTACATCGAGACCTGCCCGTCAGGCGACGGGTATTGCTACACCGACAGCGGCAAGGTACGCGCGCAGGGTTTCGAAGCCGAGATCAGCGGCTCGCCGATCGAGCGCCTGCAACTGTTGGCGGGCTACACCTACACCCAGACCAAATACCTGAAGACCATCGAAGACAGCGACCCCACCGAGCTGACGTTCACCTCCAGCTTCATTCCACGGCACATGTTCAAAGTGTGGGGTGACTACCAGCTGGGCGGTGCCCTGGAACGCTGGACCCTCGGTGCCGGTCTGAACAGCCAGAGCGAGAACTTCCGCACCACCCGCAACACCCGCGTCGAGCAGGCGGGCTACACCGTGTGGAACGGCCGCGTGCAGTATCGCCTGGACCAGAACTGGACCGTCGCCCTCAACGGCAACAACCTGTTCGACAAGAAGTACTACGCCACCATCGGTGCGCCGGGCTGGGGTAACTTCTATGGTGAGCCGCGTAACTTCATGGTGACCTTGCAGGGGGCGTTCTAAACCTGGCCACCGTCCAACGAGCGCACGCCGCCCATGTAGTGCTCCAGGCGGCTGCGCAGCCAGCGCTCGGCGGGGTCGCTGTCGGTAGTGCTCAACCAGACCATCGCCAGCTCCAGCGCCGTGGTTTCGAACGGCAACTGCTCAGCCTGCAGGTTGCCCCAACGCTCCATGCCCTGTGCGGCATAGTCCGGGCAACAGGCCAGCAGGTCGGTGCCAGCCAGAATCGCCGGCAGCGAACTGAACTGCGGCACCGACAACACCACCTTGCGTTCGCGGCCAATCTCTTTAAGCCAATCGTCTACCACACCCTGGGTGTTGGCGGTGGGCGAAACCTGAACGTGCGGGCGGGCGCAGAACTCATCCAGTGTCAGTGACGTGGCCGACTTGTCGGCGCGCACTACCCTGCCCTGCATCGTGCGCAGTACCTTGCGCTTGGCATTGGCAGGCAGCCCCTTGGTCTGGCTGATGCCGACCGTTACATCGCCCGCTGCCAGCAAGTCGGGGATGCGCCAGTAATCCACATGCTGCACGACCACCACCACATTCGGCGCCTCGACCCGCAACGCCCGCAACAGCGGCGGCAACAGCCCGGACTCGACGTCATCGGACAAACCGATGCGGAAGGTCATCTTGCTGGTCAAGGGGTCGAAATCGTGGGTCAGGCTGAGGGCGACGGACATCGCATCCAGGGCCGGGGTGAGGTACTTGATCACCTCTTCGGCCCTGGCCGAGGGCTCCATGCGGTTACCCACACGGACCAGCAACGGGTCGTTGAACATCGCACGCAACCTGGCCAGCGCGGCGCTGACCGTGGGTTGGGCGACGAACAGCTTTTCCGCGGCACGGGTGAGGTTGCGCTCCTGCATCAGGGCTTCGAACACCACCATCAGGTTGATATCGGCTTTGCGCAGTTCGTTGCGGTTCATTGGCGCCCCCGGCCCGTTCGTGTTGTGCGGGTTCAATTCCAGCATCGACAAGCAGCCTAGTCGAGTCAAAACCTGCAGCGCACCGCCATTGCCCCACACTGCGCAATCCGGGTAATCTTCCGCACTCTTCCCTTCCGGCCTCCCCTGCCGTGCACCGCCCAGGCGTTAACTCGCGAAGCGGTCATTCATGATGCCGACCCCGCATGGCCGCCACCTGTTGGCGCGCCCATCCGCCATCAATTCACTCAGGATGACCGCATGATCATTCGCCAAGGCATCGCTGCAGACTACCCGCAGTTGCTCGACATCTGGCTGCGCGCCGTACGCGCGACGCACCACTTTCTACAACCCTGCGACATCGACGCGCTGTTGCCACAGCTGCGTGACCTGTATTTTCCGGCCGTCGAGCTGTGGGTTGCAGTAGACACCGATGACCAGCCACTGGGCTTCATCGGCTTCAATGAAAACCACGTGGAAATGCTCTTCGTCGACCCCGCGCGCCACAGCCAGGGCATTGGCCGCGCACTGCTGGATTTCGGCCGCCAGTCGCGCAGCACGATGAGTGTCGATGTCAACGAGCAGAACCCGCAGGCAACAGGGTTTTACCAGCACTATGGCTTTGTCCAGACCGGCCGCTCGCCGCTGGACGGTGAAGGCCGCCCGTTTCCTTTGCTGCACATGAGCTTGCCCGCCGATCCATGACCGACACTGGGCGACCAACCTGCAGAGGGCCGGTGAAGCGTTCGAAATTCTGTCGCTGATACACTATCAAGCGATGAAGTTTGCGAGACCGAGCAAAGGTATGAACCCGACGCGCTATTCCACCGTGGCAAAGGACTTGATGGAAGGCATTGCCAGTGGCCGCTACCCGGTAGGCAGCCTGCTGCCGACCGAGTTCGAGCTGTGCGACCTTTACGAGGTGAGCCGTCATACGGTGCGCGCAGCGATCGACCAGCTGCTCAACCAGGGGCTGGTGTCGCGGCGCAAGCGCGTGGGCACTCGGGTCGAGGCCAGCAGCCCGCGCGGCGGCTATTCGCAATCGCTGGCCAGCGTGGCCGACCTTGCACACCTGGCCGAAACCCAGCAGCGGGAAATCCAGAACGTGCGCCACTTCGTCGCCGACCTGAGCGAGGCCACGCGGCTGGGGTTGGTGCCGGGGGAGCATTACTTCTGCGTGTCGAGCATTCGCGTCGACCGCCTGCACAATGCCGCACCGCTGTGCTGGACCGATGTGTATGCACAGCGCGACCATGCCGAGGTTATCGAGCTGGCGCGCGAACACCCCGACCAGCTGATTGCCGGGCTGATCGAGCAGCACTATGGCCGGTCGATCGCCGTGGTCGACCAGCAGGTGCGGGCGGTGTTGCTGACCGCTGAAATGGCCCGGGTGCTAAGGGCCGAGGCGGGTTCGCCTGGGCTGAAGATCACCCGCCATTACCGCGAGGAAAACGGTGACCTGATGGCGGTTTCCGAGACCGTGCACCCGGATGACCGCTTTACCCTGGTCACCCAGATGCGTCGCGACCGTTCGCCATCCTGATCGCGCAATCGGGGCTGCTGCGCTTCACATACCCAGAACGCGTTCAGCCTCCAGCAACTGCTGCGCCCGCCCCGTGGTCACCCGATGATCTCGCGCCAACCACCCATAGATCGTCGGCAACACGAACAAGGTAAACAACGTACCCACCAGCATCCCGCACACAATCACCACCCCCAGCCCGAAGCGGCTATTGGCCCCGGCGCCACTGGCGAACAGCAGTGGCAGCACGCCAAAGGTCATCGCCGCCGTGGTCATCAGCACCGGCCGCAAGCGTATCTGCGCAGCTCGGACAATGGCGGCAGCACGATCAAGGTTGTCGCGCACCTGGATCTCGTTGGCGAACTCCACCATCAGGATGCCGTGCTTGCTGATCAGGCCGATCAGCGTCACCAGGCCAATCTGCGTGTAGATGTTCAACGTGGCCCAGCCCAGCGCCAGCGGCAGCAGTGCGCCGCAGATCGACAGCGGCACGGTCACCAGAATGATCAACGGGTCGACCAGGCTTTCGTACTGCGCTGCCAGCACCAGGTAGATCACCACCAAGGCAGCGAGAAACGCTCACATCAAGGCAAAACCCTCCTGCACATACTGGCGCGACTCCGATTGCCAATCGTGGCTGAAGCCCGGCGGCAGTTCGGTGGTGAGCTGTTCGAGAAATGCCACGGCGTTGCCCATCGACACTCCTGGCGCCGGGATCGCCTGCAGGGTACTGGCGTTCTGCTGATCGAACTGCAATAGGCGGTTGGGCGCCACCTCGATATCCAGGTGCACCACCGTAGCCAACGGCACCAGGCTGCCGTTTTCGGCGCGCACGTATTGACGATTGAGCGCCGCAGGCGTCAGGCGCTGGTCCTGAATACTCTGCGGGATCACGTCATAGGACCGCCCGAACAGGGCGAAACGGTTGAGGTACTGCTCGCCCACCAGCACCCCCAGCGACTCGCCAATGGCCTGCATGCTGATGCCCAGGCTAGCCGCCTTGGCGCGGTCGACGCGCACCTTGACCACTGGGTTGTTGTAGTCGAGGTCGCTGTCCACCACGGCAAACAGCCCGCTGTCGCGGGCGCGCTGCTTGAGCACCTCCATGGTCTGGTACAGCTCGGGGTAATCCTGGGCACTGCGCAGCACCATCTGCACCGGCAGGCCGCCACTGGAACCCGGCAGCGAAGCGACCTGGAAGGCGAAGATGCTGCTGCCTTCGATATCCGCCACTGCCTGCTGCAACTGTGCCTGCACCTGCGCGGCAGAACGCTCGCGCACCTGCCAGGCGCTGAGGTTGATGCCACCAAAACTGGCGGCCGGGCCGTCGGTGCCGTTGATGATCCAGGTGTCGGTGGTTTCGCCGATGGACTTCATCACCTCGTCCAGTTTCAGCGCAAAGTGCTCCACATATTCCAAGCTGGCATGCTGCGGCGACTTGATGGCGGTCAGCACCGCCGCCTGGTCCTCGGCCGGGGCCAGCTCACGCTGGGGCAGCAGGTACAGCCAGGGCAGGCTCAGGCACACCAGCAGCGCCACGCCGCCACTGATCCAGCGATGTGTCAGGGTGTAGGCCAGCACCCGTCCATAGGCGCCAGTCAACCCAGCGAACAACCGATCGGCCATGTTGGCCATCGCGCCATGCTGCTGTCCGGGTTGCAATAGCAACGAGCTCATTACCGGCGACAACGTCAGCGCCACGATGCCCGAAACGATCACGGCTCCCGCCAAGGTCAGGGCAAATTCGCGGAACAGCGTGCCGGTCAGCCCGCCCATCAGCCCGATCGGCGCATACACCGCCGCCAGGGTCAGGGTCATGGCGATCACCGGCCCGGCGATTTCCCGTGCCCCGATCAATGCCGCAGCGACCGGTGACCTGCCCTCTTCGATATGCCGGTGCACGTTCTCCACCACCACGATGGCATCGTCCACCACCAAGCCGATGGCCAACACCATCGCCAGCAACGTCAGCAGGTTGAGGCTGAAGCCGAACAACAACATCAGGCCCGCGGCACCGAGCATCGACAGTGGGATGGCAACCACCGCAATCAGCACGCTGCGCAGCGACCCCAGGCACAGCCAGATCACCAGCACCACGATCAGCATCGCCTCCACCAAGGTGCGCAGCACTTCATGGATCGAAGCGTCGATGAAACGTGCGGTCTCGTAGGCCAGCGCCACATGCACACCGGGTGGCAGGGTCTGCTGAATCTGCGGCAACAGTTGGCGAATACCCTCGACGATCACCAGTGGGTTGCCGGTCGGCGTGGGGAACAACCCCAGGTGCACGGCAGGCCTGCCATCCATGGTGGCGCTGGTCTGGGTGGCCGCCGCATTCAGCTCGACGGTGCCGACATCGCGCAGGCGTACCAAATCGGTGCCATCGTTGCGAATGATCAGCTCACGGAAGTCCTCGACCCGGGTCAGGTCGGTGTCCACCTGGATGTCGGCCAGCACGTATTGTCCGCGCACCTGGCCCGGCGTCGCCTGGTAGTTGTTGGCCCGCACCGCCTGCGCCACGTCCGCTGCTGTCACCCCGCGCCCAGCCATCTGTTCACTGTCCAGCCACAGGCGCATGGCCAGGCGCTGCCCGCCAAACGACTGCACCTTGGCCACGCCGTCGATGCCAGAAAACTGCGGTTCCACCACCCGCGACAGGTAATCGCTCAGCTCCGGTATCGACAGGCTGTCGCTGGCAAAGCCTACGTAGGCTACCGCCGTGGAGTCGCCAGCCGAAAGCTCTACCACCGGGTCGTAGGCCTTTTCCGGCAGGCGATAGCGCACCTGGTTGACCTTGGCCATGGTCTCGGCCAGCGCCTGGGTCGAGTCGCGGTTGAGCACCATGCGCAACGTGATCAGGCTGCGCCCCTGCTGCGAGGACGACGACAGGTAGTCGATGCCCTCGACCGACGACACCGCCTGGGTAATCGGCTGGGTCACAAAACCCTGCATCAGCTCGGCGGAGGCGCCGGGGTACTCGGTACTGATGGTAATGGTCGAGCTTTCCAGCAAGGGGTACTGGCGGATCGGCAATTTGCCCATGGCAAACAGCCCCATCAGGATGATCAGGCTGCTGACCACCAGCGCCAGCACCGGCCGGCGCACGAAGACATCGGTAAACTTCACGACTGCCGCCCTCCCTGGCTGGCCTGCAGGCTGTCCTGCGCCACGGGCTCGACCGGCATGCCGTCACTGAGCTTCAACTGGCCGGAAACCACCACCCGGTCACCGGGCGCCAGGCCGGACGTGACCTCCACCCGCCCTTGCCAGCGCTCACCGGTGGTTACCCGCACCCGGCTGACCCGAGTGCCATGCGCCGGGTCCTGGGTCGCAACGAAGACCGTCTGGCCATAAGCGGTGTAGGTGATCGCGGTTTCCGGCACGGCCAGCACGGTCGACGGCTGCGCGGCATCCAGGCGCACGCCAGCGTACATGCCCGGCTGCAACTGCCCGTCCGGGTTCGGCAAGGCTGCCTGCACCTGCACCAGGCGCGCCTTGCTGACCACCGGATCGACCGCCACCACCCGGGCCTGGAAGCCTTGCCCGCGCACTGCGTCCACCGTCAGTGCCAGCACTTGCCCGACGTGCACTTCGGGGGCAGCCTGCTCGCCCAAGGCAAAATTCACATGCAACTGGCTGATGTCAGCCAGGCTGACAATCGCCTCGCCGGCGCCCAGGTATTGGCCCTGATGCACCCGACGGATGCCGAGCTTGCCGGCAAACGGTGCGCGAATGGCCTTCTGCGCGATCAACGCCTCGACATGCTGCAGCTCACCACTGGCCACGTCCACGGCAGTGGCGGCGTTGTCCAGCAGCTCTTGCGACACGGCATTCATCGCCCGCAGCTTGCGGCTGCGCTGCAGCACCACTTCAGCGTTACGCAATTTTGCCCGCAACTGCACCCGCTGGGCCTGCTCCGGCGCGTCGTTGAGCTGCACCAGCAACTGCCCGGCCGTTACCGTCTGCCCCGACTCGAAGGCGATGCGGGTAATACGCCCCGCCGTCTCAGCCGCCACCTGCACCTGGTTGACCGCCTCCAGCTCCCCCGAAGCAAAGTTCTGCCGCGCCAACTGCACCTGCTCGGCCGTGGCCAAGGCCACCTTGGTCGCCGGCCACGCCGCCGCAGCGGGTGGCGCCGAGCCGCTACCCACCAACGCATAGGCAGCGGCCAGCACACCGGCTACAGCGCCGGCCCAGGCCAGTAACGTCCGTTTGTTCATGCAGAGCTCCGATCATGAGGAAAGCGGTTGCGGGGAAGATCGGGCAGGACTATAAGAGCTCAACTTAACTTGAGGTCAACACGCATGGCGGTGGACAACACGCGAATGCTCACAGTGGGTGAAGTGGCCAAACGCAGTGGCGTGGCGGTGTCTGCGCTGCATTTCTACGAAACCAAGGGGCTGATCGCCAGCGTCCGTACGGCGGGCAACCAGCGCCGCTACCCCTCACTGGTGCTGCGTACACTGGCGATTATCAAAGTGGCACAGCGCACCGGTATTCCGCTGGAGGACATCAAGCAGGCATTCAGCCGTTATGCGCCCAACAGCAAGCTTACGGCGGCGCAGTGGGGCGAGATGTCCACGGCCTGGCGCGAAGACCTTAACGCCCGGATTCGCACGCTGGAGGCGTTGCGCGACAGCCTGGACAACTGCATTGGTTGCGGTTGCCTGTCACTGGAGGACTGCCCGCTGCGTAACCCCGAGGATGTGCTGGCCAAGGAAGGTAGCGGGGCGCGAATTCTTGAGAAGAAGGCCCGCTAGCCTCGCCCTCTCAAGCCAGGTGCGATCCCTTGTAGGAGCGGCCTTGTGTCGCGATCGGGCTGCAGGGCAGCCCCGGCAATGTGTGCGTCGTTGCTGAGATCCTGGGGCCGCTTTGCGGCCCGATCGCGACACAAGGCCGCTCCTACAGGGACCGCGTGGCCTGACGGTAATAAGCAATCGCTTGGAACCATTGCGGCCTGCCAACGCCCTAAGCCTGTGCTGTTAACCCTAGCCGCTCACAGGAAGGAACTAAGCCATCATGAAACGCGAACAGATCGAAGGTGTTGCAGAGAACCTTGCAGGCAAGGCGCAGAGCGCTGTCGGCCGGCTGGTCGAAGACCCCTCGCTGGAAGCCGAAGGCGATGCGCGTCAGGCTGCAGGCCAGGTGACCAAGACCTATGGGGATGCCCTGGACACGGTGTCTTCGTTCGTCAAGGAAAAACCTATCGCCGCGCTGGCAATCACCGCCGCTGTCACACTGGTGATTTCTCGCCTACTGCGCCGTTGACCCAGGGCGCAGCAGCCGGTTCAGGGCCGGACATGTGGTCCGGCCTGCACCCTCACCAGATGGCGATATCGTAGGTAAGGTACAAGCGATTGCTGTCGCGCCCGCGGGCAAAATCCGAACGATAGATATAGTTGCGCAGCTTCACACCCAAACCTTTCAGCGGCCCGCCCTGCACCACGTAGGCAAGCTCGGCGTCACGTTCCCACTCCTTGATGCCCTCGGCACCCGAGCGGCCATTATCGCCACTCAGGTATCGCGCCATTAAGGTCAGGCCCGGCACGCCTGCTGCCGCAAAGTTGTAGGCGTAGCTTGCCATCCAGGTCTTTTCTTCTTCCTCGATGAACTTGCCGATGCCGACGTTGCTGAACGAATACACCGTCGCACCGCTGATGTAAGGCAACCCTGCCTCACCGTCGAGCACCTGGTAGCCGGCACCGAGGGTATGGCCCGAATGGGCATAGGCCATCTGCCCGCTGACCATGTCGTTGTCGATTGCGCCGCCCTGGGCGGCACCGCTGTCGCGGCTCTTGAAATAGCGCAGGTCAGTGCTCAACACACCACCCGCCAGCGGCAGTTCGTGTACCAGGCCGGCGAAGTCCTGCCGGTAGAAGTGCTCGAGCTGGCCATGGAAGTAGCTCAGGCGCAGTTGTTTGCTGACGGCATAATCGGCGCCGGCGAAGTTGAAGTCACCGGACCTGCCGCCCGCGTACCCATCCAGGTACAGGCCGGTGCTGTCCGATGAATCACGCTGTTTGAAGCGGTCCAGGTGGCCCGCTGTCAGTGTCAGCCCGTCGATATCCGTACTGGTCAGCTGGGTACCCTCGTACGTCTGCGGCAACAGCCGCGCGTCGTTGTAGACCAGCACCGGCGTTTTCGGCAGCAAGGTACCGTGCTTGACCACAGTCTGCCCGACGCGGGCCTTGGCCGTTACCCCGGCGCTGGCAAATTCGTCCGCCGCACGGCCGTCGTCATGAACCGGCAGCAGCCCGGTGCCGCTGCGCCCACGGCCAGAGTCCAGCCTGACACCCACCAGCCCGAGGGCGTCCAGCCCCACGCCCAATGCGCCGGGTGTGAATCCGGATTGGTAGTCCAGCAGAAAACCCTGTGCCCACTCCACCCGCTCGCTCTTGGCGCTAGCGGCAGCACGTGCACTCATGCCGTGTTCGTCGCGGAAATTCTCGTTGAAGTAGACGTTGCGTAGTTGAAGCTTGAGCTTGCTGTCATCGACGTAACCGGCAGCGCCGGCAACAGGCAGCCAGCCGCAGAGCAGGCCACACGTGGCCCCACGGAACACAGCACGGGACATGATCGGTACTCTTGTTGTTGTTTTCAGGATGCACAAGGTGCCGGGCGCCGGGCAGCGCCCGTAACGCTCAGACGAAGAAGGACAAGGCCCCTGTGAGCAAAGCCAGTGCAGTGATCACCAGCGAGGTGAGCACGGCCCACTTGAAGGTCGCCTTCTGGAAGTCACCGATGTCGCGGTCGACCATGCCGACCAGCAGCAACGTCGACGCCACCAGCGGGCTCATCAGGTGCACCGGCTGGCCGAGCACCGAGGCGCGGGCAATTTCCAGCGGGTCGATGCCGTAAGCCGCTGCGGCGTTGGCCAGGATCGGCACCACGCCAAAGTAATAGGCGTCGTTGGACAGCACGAAGGTCAGTGGCATGCTGGTCAGCGCCACCACCAACGGGAACCAGTGGCTCCATTCTTCGGGAATCCAGTCCACCAGGGTTTGCGCCAGGGCGTCGACCATCTTGGTACCCGAGAAGATCCCGGCAAAGATACCCGCGGCGAACACCAGCAGCACCACCGTCATGGCGTTACCCGAGTGCGCCAGAATGCGCGCCTTCTGCAGTTCCAGCTGTGGGTAGTTGATCATCAACGCGGCGACGAAGCCGATCATGAACAGGATGGCGGCATGCATCAGCCCCATTACCAGCGCAGTCATGACGGCGATGACCAGCAACAGGTTCACATAGGCCAGGCGCGGGCGCTTGTACGGGTTGTCGCCGAGGATTTCCTTGATGTAGCAGTTGCCGCCACCGGACTCCAGGGCGATGTTGCCGATGCGGCGGCGTTCGGTGCGCCCCAGCAGGAAGGCCGTGAACACCACCCAGGCCGCACCGCCAATCATGGTCGGCAGCATCGGGATGAAGTACTCGCTGGCGTCCAGACCAAGCGCGGCGATGGCCCGCGTGGCCGGCCCGCCCCAGGGGCTCAGGCCGCTCATGATGCTTAGCGACAGCATCGACACCGTGGCCAGAATCATCGGGTTCATGCCGATACGCTTGTAGAGCGGCAGCATGGCGGCACAGGTGATCATGTAGGTGGTCGTGCCATCGCCGTCCAGTGCCACCAGAAGTGACAGCAGTGCAGTGCCGATGGCGATCTTGACCGGGTCGCCATTTACCCGCTTGAGGATCTTGCGGATCAGCGGGTCGAACAGGCCGGCATCGATCATCAGGCCAAAGAACAGGATGGCAAACAGCAGCAGCGCTGCCGATGGCGCAACCATTTTCAGGCCGTCGAGCATCATCTTGCCCAGTTCGGGGGCAAAGCCGCCGATGACGGCGAACACGATCGGGACAACGGTCAGCGCAACGATAGGCGACAGGCGCTTGCTCATGATCAGGTAGGTGAAGGTCACCACCATGATCAGGCCCAGGAGTGCGAGCATGGTCTTTCTCTCTTGTTTTTATTGTGCGTGGCCGCCCGCCGGGCAGGCAGCCTCCAACCCCACTCGGCATCGCTGCGACGCTGAGTGGAATTTTAAGTCAATGTTCAGTAGTACGAAGGGCGTTCAGCCCTGGCGGTGCGGCTCGGCGGGCCAAGTGGCCTGGCCAGGTGTAGCGCAATCCGGCTGTACCGGTTGTTCACCGTTGAGTGTGCGCAGCAGCGTATCCCGCTCACAGGCATTCTCGGACAGCGAGATCACCACGGTGGCAACTGCATTGCTGGCAAGGCTGGTCAGGGCGCGGGCTTCAGACATGAAGCGGTCGACGCCGATCAGCAGCGCCAGGCCGGCCAGAGGGATGTCGTGAATCACAGTCAGGGTCGAGGCCAGGGCGACGAAACCACTGCCTGTCACCCCGGCGGCGCCTTTGGACGACAGCAACATGATCGCCAGCATGGTCAGCGTCTGCCCCAGGGTGATGTCGATGTTGCAGGCCTGGGCGATGAAGATGGCCGCCAGCGACAGGTAGATGGCTGTGCCGTCGAGGTTGAACGAGTAACCGGTTGGCAACACCAGGCCTACCACACCTTTCTTGCAGCCCAGCTTTTCGAGCTTTTCCAGCATGCGCGGCAGCACCGGCTCGGTGGACGAAGTACCCAGCACCACCAGGAACTCCTCGCGAAAATAGCGCAGCAGTTTCCACAGGCTGAAACCATGGGCACGGCAGATGCCACCCAGTACGACCAGTACGAAGAACGCACAGGCGATGTACAGCGTACCCACCAGCTTGGCCAGGGCACCGAGCGAGGTGATGCCGTACTGCCCGACGGTAAAAGCCAGCGCACCAAAGGCACCCACCGGCGCAAAGCGCATCAGGTAGCCAAAAATGCGGAACACCATGGTCGAGGCAGACTCCAGCACATCCAGCACTGGCTTGCCCTTGTCCCCCATCGACGACAGGGCGAAGCCGCTGAGCACGGCAATGAAAAGCACCGGCAACACTTCACCCTTGTTGAAGGCGCCAATGAAGGTATCGGGAATGATGTGCATGAAGAAGTCGACCACGCCCAGCTTGGCTGCCGACGCGGTGTACTGGCTGAGGCCTTCGGTGCTGAGGGTGGCGGGGTCGATGTTCATGCCCACACCCGGCTTGAACAGGTAAACCGCCGCCAGGCCAATCACCAGGCTCACCACCGTCAGGCCCAGGAACAACAGCAACGTCTTGCTCATCAGGCGCCCCAGCGAGCGCTTGTCGGTCATCCCGGCGATGCCGGTGACAATGGTGCAGAACACCACCGGGACGATCATCATCTTGATCAGCTTGATGAAGGCGTCGCCCAAGGGCTTGAGCGCAACGGCCTGTTGCGCCCAGAAGTGGCCGACCAATACGCCCATCAGGACGGCGCAAAGGATCTGGAAATACAGCGATTTGGCGAGTTTCATGGGGCATCACCATTGTTGAAATTGTGCGGATGCGCTTGGTGCATGTATGAAGCAGGCGGCATGCCGCCTTTGACTACCCTGCCAGCCTGCGCAAGGTAGGGGCGTAGACAAAGCCTGAGAAGAGCCGCCGAGCGGTTCGTACCACCGAAACCTGGGTTGTCTTGCCGTCGGCAGCACTGCGCGACAGCGCCACATCGATACCGCCGCTCGGGTGCTCCAGGCGCACGTCGGTCAACTGCCGGGCGCCCTCGCCAAGCAGGTCGCCAATTACCGTACCGGGGCTGACGCAGGCTGTCGCCAGCCCTACCGCCCCGGTGATGGCCAACGCACGGTGACAGTTGTGCGGCATGAAGTAACGCACCTGCAATGTGCCGTCGTAGCGTGGCGCAGACACCAGCACCGGCTTGGGGATTACCATGCCACTGACGTCGCCAAGGCCCATGGCCTTGCCAGCTTTCAGGCGCAGTGCTTCAAGGCGCTTGAGCAGTTTTTCATTGGCGTCGAGTTCTGCAGGGGTTTCCGATCCGGTCACCCCCAGTTGACTGGCCTGCACGACCATCATGGGCATGGCCATGTCGATGCAGGTTACCGGTACGCCATCGATCACATCCGTGGCCTTGCCGGTGGGGAACAGCTTGCCGGTCTTGCTGCCCACGGCATCGAGAAAGGTCAGGTGCACCGGGGCGGCAGTGCCCGGTACGCCATCGATTGCCGTGCGGCCTTCGTAGCGCACGATACCGCCGGGGGTTTCCACCAGCGAATTGACCAAGGTACCGGTGTTCAGGTTACGGATGCGGACCAAGGTCTTGCCATCCTGCCCTTTGACCAGGCCTTGCTCGATGGCGAACGGGCCCACGGCGCACAGCATGTTGCCGCAATTGGGCGCGGTGTCGACACGGCGCTGGGCAACCATCACCTGAACGAACAGGTAATCGACATCAGCCTCGGGGTGCAACGAAGGGCTGACGATCGCCACCTTGCTGGTTTGCGGGCTGCCGCCACCGATGCCATCGATTTCCAGCTCATGGCCAGAGCCCATCAGGTTGATCAGCAACTCGTCACGTTCGACCACATTGGCAGGCAGGTCCCAGGCGTGGAAGAACGGCCCTTTCGAGGTACCACCGCGCATGAGTACGCAAGGAATACGTTGCATGATTTTGCACTCTTGTTGATCAATGGACATCATTGATGCTGTGAGCAAAAGAGTGACAGGCCTGGATAAATCAATCCAATGCAAATATCGTAGCCATTATTGCGATTCAAACATCAATCAAACACGGCGACAGTAGCGGGTTTTCTTATGGAATATGAGCTGCAAGACATCAGATCTTTCGTGAAAATCGCCGAACTCGGCAGTTTCCACGAAGCCGCCGAAGCACTTCACCTTTCCCAGCCGGCCTTGAGCCGGCGGATCAAGAAGCTGGAGGAAGGCCTGGGCACCTCGCTACTGGAGCGCACCACCCGCCGGGTCAGCCTGACCAGCGTGGGCCGCGACTTCCTGCCCAAGGCCAGGCGCCTGCTGGATGATTTTGAAGACTCGATCCTCAGCATTCGCGAGCTGGCCGAGCGCCAGACCGGCCAGGTTACCCTTGCTTGCATCCCCACCGCAGCGTTCTACTTCCTGCCGTCGGTGATCCGCGATTACAACGAGCAATACCCGAAAATCCGCATTCGCCTGCTGGACCTTAGCGCCAACGACGGGCTCGAAGCCGTGCTGCGCGGCGAGGCCGATTTCGGCATCAACATGATGAGCGGCCAGCACCCGGACATCGAGTTTGTCACACTGGTGCAAGAGCACTTTGTGCTGGCCTGCAGGCGCGACCACCCACTGGCGAACCGGGCCTCCGTTACCTGGACGGAACTGGCTGACTACCGCCTGATCGGCGTCGGCCGCCTGAGCGGCAACCGCATGCTACTGGACCACGCGTTGTCCGGGCTCAACCTGCGACCCAAATGGTTCTACGAAGTGCAACACCTGTCCACGTCGCTGGGCATGGTCGAGGCCGGGCTGGGTGTGTCCGCCATGCCCAGCCTGGCCATGCCCGACGCCGACCACCCGACGCTGGTCAGCGTGCCGCTGATCGAGCCGCAGGTTAGCCGCACGCTGGGGTTGGTATACCGGCGCGGCGCATCGTTGTCGCCTGCGGCGGAGAAGTTCGTTTCGATCTTGCTGGAGAAATGGACCAATCGCTGAGGCTTGGCCCACCCTGCCGCTGCCTCATCTGTGACCACCCACAGGTTCCGCGTTGAGTGCAGGGATATGCTATCCCTGTGGGAGCAGGCATGCCCAGGCAGCCTCAGTCGTTCTTGCCCAGCATGTACTGGTCAAAATGCTCGATATGCTCGTCAAGGTTGTCCTCGAGCATCATCCGGTACTGCTCACAGAAGTACTTCAGAATCTCTTCCCGCGCGGCGCCAAGCTCGGCGCCGCTCTTGAAGCTGCGGGCGCTCATCCAGGCGCTGAAGCGGGCGGCACCGAAGGTCAGCGAGGCGCTTACCTTGCCCAGGTCTTCGAACTTTTCGATCTGCTGGTTCGCCAGTTCGATGTGCGCATCGGCACGGTCATAAAAAGCCTGGTCGGTAGCTTGGGTCATTGCGGTTCACCTTGTTGCGGGATTGGAGCGGGAGGCCAAGCCTTGCATGTCGCGGCGCATACGTGCAAGGCTGAAAAAGGATCACCCACGACGAAAAAGGAAGCAAACCACCTTATGCTTGGAATCACACGTATCCATCGCTATTTGCGCCCACTGCCTGCAAAACCGACTGCAGCCAGTGGGCGTGACCTCAAGGCCAAACGCGCCGCCCGCCTAGCTTCAAAGGTTGCAAACCTCCTCTGCACTCCCCGCTCTGCCCCGCCTTATCTCTGTGTCACGCCTGAGCGTGCACCTGACAAACGCGTGCCCCCGACCTGACTGCCGACGCTGCAGTTCACACGCCGTACTCGCTTGCTACAGGCGAGATGTCCGACGCACCCACGGGGGCAACACTCGATGCTTTTCTTCCAAGGTAAACAGATTCTCAGCGCCATCTTCGATATGGATGGCACCCTCTTCGACACCGAACGCTTGCGCTTCAAGACACTCAAGCAAGCCTCTCTTGAAATCTTCGGCAAAGCGCTGAGCGAGGACACTTTGATCGGCTCGCTGGGTTTGAGCGCGAAAAAAGCCGAGGCCCTGGCCAAGGCGCATAACGGTGAAGACTTCCCATACACCGAGATCCGCAAACGCGCGGATGAACTTGAGCTGGCGTACGTGCGCAATCACGGCGTACCGATCAAGGCCGGCCTGCTGGAGGTACTGGAACGCCTGCGCAAATCGGGCTTGACCATGGCGGTGGCCACGTCCAGTCGCCGTGCCATTGCCGAGGAATACCTGATCAACGCCAACGTGCTGAAGTACTTCGACATCACCGTCTGTGGCGATGAAGTCAGCCAGGGCAAACCCCACCCCGAGATTTTCCTGAAAGCTGCCCGCGCGCTCAATTGCGAGCCTGGCCAATGCTTCATGGTCGAAGATTCGGAGAACGGCATGCTGTCAGCCATCCGTGCTGAAGGCCAGGCGATACTGATCGAGGACATCAAACCGCCTGCCCCAGAAATCAAGGCGGCCGCGCTCAAGGCCTACCGCAGCATGACCGAGTTCCTGGCCGACTTGAGCGAGTGCGTTCCCGACCTGGGCATGCCCGAACTGAACGAAAGCTTCCCGGCCTCCATGAACCAGTTCCGCGTGGGCATTCATGGTTTCGGCGCCATCGGGGGTGGCTATCTGACGCAGGTCTTTTCCCATTGGGATGGCTACACCCGGCCTTGTGAAATCATCGCCGCGACGCGCTCGCGCATGCTGCGCGAAAGCGTCAATGCCTTCGGCCGCTACAGCGTGCGCTATGGGGCTACATCGTTCGACCAGACCATCGACAACGTGCGCATGATCGACCTGGACGATGACGACGCGGTAATTGGCATGTACACCACGGCCGAAATCATCGGCCTGAGCCTGCCCGAGCAGGCCATCCGCAACCAGGCGAAGGTGATTGCCAAAGGGCTGCTGCAACGTTTCGAACGACGTGGCCGTGAGCTTACGTTGCTGATCGTGCTTAACAAGGTGGGCGGCGCCGCGTTCGTGCGCCGCCATGTGCAAGCGGAGTTGGCCTTGCTGTGCCCGCCAGCCATCGGCAAGCAAGTGCTGGAAAAGACCCATTTCGCCGAAACGGTGGTCAGCCGCATCGTCTCCAAGCTCAGCAACGACGCACTGGTGCGGCAGCTGCGCATCAAGTCGCAGATGTTCCAGAACAGCCTGGAAGACGAGCCGGCAGTCGCCACAAAGGCATCGACGCCAGTGCCTGAATACGAACGCCTGATCGGGCGCTTCAGGCCCTTTGCCCAGCCCAGCAGCGCAATGAGCCAGCTGCACCTGATCCTGTTCAACAGCGAGCCCGACATGCCGCTGTATGTAGAGCACGGCAGCGACCTGCTCGAACGCCTGCGCCAGGTGAAGACGGTGCCTGACATTGCCCAGATCCAGGTCATCAAGAACCGCCTGTGGAACGGCCCGCACGCCATCGTTGCCTGGTACGCCAGCCTGCTGGGCCATGACTCGGTAGGCCAAGGCATGGGCGACGCGCGCGTATGCGAGCTGGCCGAGCGCCTGATTCGCCAGGAAGTCGGCCCCGCACTGGTGGCGGAGTACCCGCAAATGGCAGAGGTGGTCAGCCGTTTTGCCGATACCTTCCTGGAGCGCTGTAAAACCTCGTTCAAAGACCCTTGCGCCCGGGTGGGACGCGACCCGTTGCGCAAGCTACAACGCAACGAACGCATCCTCAGCAGCATCGACCTTGCCCGCAAGCAGGGTATTGAAACCCCGGCGCTGGCCTTTGGCGCCGCCCTGGCCATTCACCATGCCCTGCGCTGCAAGGACGACAAAGCGCTGGAGGCCCAGGCCATCAGGCAGGTTTACAGGGACAACGGCGCCAGTGTCGAGGCTGTGCTTACCCATGACGTTGACTGTAATGGCAAGCGTTTTCCTGGGCTGGACCCGATCACGGACGCGCAGCTGATCAGCGCCATTTCAGACGCTTTCCGGCAGTACCCGCAAAGGGATGTAGCAAACCGACTGGACGACCTTTGCATAGGCGCTTGAACCATTGACGCCGCAGCAACGGGCTATGCCCTGTAGGTGCGGGTTCACCTGCGAAGTATCCAACGTGGCAGATGACACCGGCTTTGCCGGTGTTTTCGCGCATCAGGGCCTTATCTTTACAAAAACAAGCTCTGGGTCACCTTCGTCCAAGTTTTCAACCTGACCACTGCCGATAAAACCGCACTTTGCAAGCAGCGCCTGCATCGGCAGGTTCGACGCGTTGGTCGAGGTGAACAACTTGGTCCCAAAGGACCGGGATTCCAGCCCACGCAGAATGGCTGCGCCTACGCCACGGCGACGCGCCGAATCCCCTACCACCACCAGCGCAATGAAGTCCTGCCCGAAAAACGACTTGTCCAGTACGCCATAACCCAAGAGCACCGCAGTGTTGGCAGCGTCCGTTGCCGCCCAGCAATGGCCGCAGGCTACCGAGTGGGCAATGAATGCCCGCCGGCTATCTTCGCGCTGCGCAATAACATCCAGCGCAAAGAGTGCATCGAGGTCGGCTTCGCAAGCGAGCCGCACGTGTAAATCCAGAAACATGCTTAGACCGTATCGAGGGTTGGATCTGCTCATGGTACTCGCCTGCCACGACCGGTTCATGGTTATGAGGGCAGCAAGCTTGCGAGCATGAGGTTGCAAAGCTGTCACGCGGAGGTGTCACGCAAAGCTTGAAAATGACACAAGGTGTCATTAAGATCGCCAAGTGTCCTGGAAACACCCCTGGTCACTCAGCCTTTCATCAAGCAGGTACCGCCCATGACGACCACCATGCACACCCCCAAGGACCAGTTGGTCAAACTCGCCCAGCAGCAGATGCTGACGGCGCTGGCCGACAACACCTACACCGCCCGGCAAAAACTTGCCCTCACCTGCCGCATCCTCTTCGACGGCGGCCACGACTCTGGCCTGGCCGGGCAGATCACCGCGCGCGCCCAGGAACCTGGCACTTATTACACCCAACAACTGGGCCTGGGCTTCGACGAAATTGCCGCCTCCAACCTGCTGGTGGTGGACGAAGACCTCACCGTGCTGCAAGGCCGTGGCATGGCCAACCCGGCCAACCGCTTCCACAGCTGGCTGTACCGCGCCCGCCCCGACGTCAACTGCATCATCCACACCCACCCGCTGCACAGCGCGGCCCTGTCGATGCTGGAAGTGCCGCTGGCCATCTCGCACATGGACCTGTGCCCGTTGTTCGACGACTGCGCATTCCTCAAGGAGTGGCCCGGCGTGCCGGTGGGCAACGAAGAAGGCGAAATCATCGCGAAGGCGATTGGCGATAAGCGCGCGATCCTGCTTTCTCACCACGGTTTGCTGATTGCCGGTGGTTCGATCGAAGAAGCCTGCGTGCTCGCCCTGCTGTTCGAGCGCGCGGCAAAGATGCAACTGCTGGCCATGGGCGCCGGTGACATCCGCCCCATCCCCGAAGCACTGGGCAAAGAAGCCCACGACTGGATCTCCACCCCCAAACGTCATGGTGCCGCGTTCAGCTACTACGCGCGCCGTGCCTTGCGTGCCCATGGCGACTGCCTGGGCTGATCGAAGCTGTACTCTTTCCTCAACAACGGCAAAGGTGCCTGGTCATGTCTACTTCTGTAATTCGCGGCGTCATCGGCTACACCATCACTCCCTTCACCGCAGACGGCACACTCGACCTGGATGCCCTGGGCATGTCCATCGATAGCCTGATCGCAGGCGGTGTGCATGCCATCGCACCGCTGGGCAGCACCGGCGAAGGGGCCTACTTGTCCGACAGCGAATGGGAAACCGTGGTGCGCTTCAGCCAGGCACGCATTGCCGGGCGCGTGCCAAGCGTGGTCAGCGTGTCCGACCTGACCACCGCGCGCACCGTGCAGCGCGCCCGCCTGGCACAGGCCTGCGGCGCTACCGCTGTGATGGTGCTGCCCATCTCGTACTGGAAACTCACCGAAGCGGAAGTGATTGCCCACTACAAAGCAGTCGGCGCGGCCATCGACATCCCGATCATGCTCTACAACAACCCGGGCACCAGCGGCACCGACCTGTCGGTGGAACTGATCCTGCGCATCCTTGGCGAAGTACCCAATGTGACCATGGTCAAGGAAAGCACCGGCGACATTCAGCGCATGCACCGCCTGTTCAAAGCCACCGATGGGCAGGTGGCGTTCTACAACGGTTGCAACCCGCTCACCCTGGAAGCCCTGGTGGCCGGCGCAACGGGTTGGTGTACCGCCGCGCCCAACCTGATCCCGGCACTGAACCTGGCGCTGTGGGACGCCGTACAGCACGGTGAGCTGGCCGAAGCCCGCACGCTGTTCTACCGCCAGTACGAGCTGCTGGAGTACATCACCCGCCGTGGCCTGCCCACCACCATCAAGGCCGGCCTGAAAATGCTCGGCCAGGATGTCGGCGCGCCGCGCCTGCCCCTGCAACCGCTGGATGGACAGGGCAGCACTTACCTGAAAAGCCTGCTGGTAGCGCTGGCCAACTGACCCTCAAACCTGCCCGGCAGCCAGTCGCTGACGGGCAGCGTACTTCTGCAGCACCTGACCATTACCAGAGGCCATCATGGACGCGCCTGCACAAAGCTCTGCAACCCCGTTAAAGCTGACAGACATCCTTCACCCGGTGATAGCCGGGTTCGTTTCGGTCATCGTCAACTACGGCGGTACATTCATCCTGGTGTTCCAGGCGGCCAAAGTGGCCGGGCTGAGCCCGGAACTGACGTCATCGTGGGTCTGGGCAGTGTCGATCGGCGTCGGCCTCAGCGGCCTGGCGCTATCCTGGTACAGCCGCGAACCGGTCATCACGGCCTGGTCCACGCCAGCCGCCGCATTCCTGGTCACCGCCCTGGCCAATGTGCCTTATAGCGAGGCCGTAGGTGCGTACCTGCTGTCAGCCGCAGGCTTCGTGGTGCTGGGGCTGAGCGGGTGGTTCGAGCGCCTGGTCCGGGTCGTTCCGGGCGGCATTGCCGCCGGCCTGCTGGCGGGCATCCTGTTGCAGTTCGGCATTGGCGCCTTCGCCAGCCTGTCGGTCGACCCCGCCCTGGCCGGGCTGCTGATTGCAGCCTATGTGGCATTCAAGCGCTTCACCGCCCGTTACGCCGTGGTCGCCATTCTGTTACTGGGCCTGGGCTACCTGTTGCTACAGGGGCAAGTGGGCCTGACAACCTTACGGCTGGAGTTCGCCTCACCGGTGTTCACCGCACCCACGTTCTCCGTCAATGCCGCCCTCAGCGTGGCCCTGCCACTGTTCCTGATCACCCTCACGGGGCAGTACATGCCTGGCATGCTGGTGCTGCGCAATGACGGCTTCAAGACCAGCGCCAGCCCGATCGTCGCGGTCACTGGCCTGGGTTCGTTGCTGATGGCCCCTTTCGGCTCACACGCCTTCAACATCGCCGCTATCACGGCGGCCATCTGCACCGGCAAGGAAGCCCATGAAGACCCGAGCAAGCGCTGGGTGGCGGGGATCGCTGCCGGTGTCTGCTACATCCTCGTGGGGGTGTTCGGCGTCACCCTGGCGAGTGTGTTCATGGCCCTGCCCGCCACCTTCATCACCACCCTGGCAGGCCTTGCACTACTGGGCACCATCGGCGCCAGCCTGGCCAGCGCAATGGCCGATGCCCGCTCACGCGAGGCCGCACTGATCACCTTCCTGGCAGCGGCTGCGAATATCAGCCTGCTCGGCATTGGCGGGGCCTTTTGGGGCTTGGTGATTGGCCTGCTGGCCCATGCTGCGCTGAACGGTCGCCTGCCCGGCTTCGGCGGCGCCTCCCGCTAACCGGGCTTCCACCTCCTTGCTGTGCGCCAAAGGCGCACGCCGTTCGACAGGTATCGACATGCCCCAAGCTGGCCCCAAGCTACTCACTCAAATTGCTGCCGTGCACTTCGTCAGCCATGTACACATCATGCTGATCCCGGCGCTACTGCCCGTGCTGCCTGGCCTGCTGGGGGTGGGCTTCGTCGAGCTCGGCGTAGCCCTGGCGGTGTTCAACATCGTTTCGGCCCTGGTACAGGCCCCGCTGGGTTATGCCGTCGACCACTATGGAGCGCGTAAAGTGCTCAAGGCCGGGCTGTTGCTGGGCAGCCTCAGCTTCCTGCTGCTGGCGGCCAGCCCCAGTCACGCGGTATTGCTGGTGGCAATGGCCATGGCCGGCCTGGCCAATGGCGTGTATCACCCGGCAGACTATGCACTGCTGGCCAATGGCATCGAGCCGGCACGCCTGGGGCGGTCGTTCTCTGTTCATACCTTCGCCGGCTTCCTCGGCTCGGCAGTTACGCCGGCACTTTTCCTCGGCATCGCCACCGTGTTCGGCACACCGGCAGCCCTGGCGGTGGGCGCGGTGTTCGGGGTAGCTGCGCTGCTGCTGATATCGATACCGGGCAGTGGCGTGTACCAGGCCGCCAGGCCTTGCAACAAAGAAGGCGCAGGCCTGGCGCCAACAACAGGCCGCCTGCGCGTGTTCACACCGATGATCGGCGTGCTGACGGTGTTGTTCATCCTGCTCAACCTGAGCACCAGTGCCATCGAGAAGTTTTCCGTAGCCGCCCTGATTCAGGGCCAAGGCCTGACACTGGCCTGGGCCAACACCGCACTCACCGCTTTCCTGCTGTGCAGCGCTGCCGGTGTACTGTGCGGTGGCGCCTTGGCCGACCGTACCCGGCGCCACGGTCTGGTGGCGGCGCTGGCCTTCGCACTGGCAGCGGCACTGACCGCGCTGGTGGCCCTGGGGCTGCTGCAGGGCTGGGCACTGGTGGTTGTATTGGGCGCCATTGGCCTGCTGACCGGGGTCATCGCCCCATCGCGGGACATGCTGGTCAAGGCGGCGGCGCCGCCAGGTGCCGAGGGCAAAACCTTCGGGCTGGTGTCGACCGGGTTCAACATCGGCGGCGCCCTCGGGCCGGTGGCGTTCGGCTGGATGCTCGACCAGCACCTGCCCAACGGGGTTTTCATCGCATCGGTCATGTTCATGCTGCTGACGGTGCTGTTGACGCTGGCGCAGGAGGCGTACCTGGCCAGGGCCCGCAACGCTGAACGACTGGCGCGCACCCTGTAGAAGCGGCCTTGCCCAGTCATTTCGATGGCTCAGTGTGCCGGGTTCGCATGCACCACTCGCCCGCCTGCCCCCGGCCGATTGACGAACAGCACATCCAGCACACTGTTGCGCAAGCCCTTCAGTGCATTCCAGTTCGCCGACGCATGCACGTACTTCTCGCGCAACAGCTGCTGCTCTTGCTCACTCAACCCCAGCTGGGTAACTTCTCCAAGGGCAAACGCATGCAACTTGCGGCTAATCGCCAGCAATTCATCCGGCACCCCATGTTCAGCCTGCCCGCCCAACGGCGCAAACGGCACGCCAGCCCGTACCGCCAACGCCCGCATCACGCTCAAGTACACCCGGGACAACTGCCCCGCCACCTGCCGCTCGCGGTACACCGCTGCGTACACCTGCTTTTGCGCCTCATCCGGTCGGCCGCCGGCAATCGGCTCCTCCCAGGTCGTTACTTGCGGCCTGGGTTCGCCCATATTGGCAAACGCCGAAGCCAGCAAGGCACTTGCCGTGGCATGCACGCGGCTCTGCTCGGCACGCATACCCACCGGCACACGCTGTGACTGCGGCTTGCACAGCAGTACCTGTTCCAACGTGGTTTCCGGGTACCCACCCCCTATATTCGAGTGCACGCCCGGCAGCACGATGTCGTGACCACTGCACACCAGCGGGAAGTTGTGCCGCAGCTCGTCCCCCGCCACCAGTTGCACCACCTGTCGGGCTATACCCGCAGCCAGCCCCAGGCGCAGGTTGCCATGGCGGCCGTTGGCGGGATCGAAGTCACCCTGCAACGGCGCGATGATCGCCGCTACGGTGTCGAACAGGCCGATAAAGTTGATCGAGGTTTCACACACCACCGGCAACACCCCGCCCGCGCCATCGTTCAGCAGGTTGGCCAGGTGCCGCACCGCCGCCGCTCCGCGGCTGAACCCGAACAGATCGAACTCGACCCGCTCCAGCAGTGCCTGCGGATGCGCCCGCTGCCACACCTGCAGTTGCTCGGCCATGCCCTGCAAAGCCTCGGCAACCCGCGCCTCGGCCCCCGTACGCCCACGCCCGGTGGCAGAGGCGTAGACATGGTCGGCTTCACCGGCCAGGGTGCCCACGCCCTCCACATATTGTTTCAAAAACGCCTGCGGGCCATTGGCATTGGCTGCATCTGCCGGATACAACGCATGCAAAAGGGCCACATTGCTCAAGGCATTGCCATAACTGCAGCCCTTGCTGCCCTGCTCATCCATCGCCGTGGCATTGTGCTGGTTGTTACCAGTGCCATCGAAGAACACGCCAAAACGCAGGGTGACCGGCGTTGGGGTTGGCGTGCTGCCGCTGCTCATTTTCATCATCGTGCCTTCTGCTTGCCCAAAAAGCACAAGCAGGCGCCAGCACACCGGCGCGGAACATCAGGCAATGGCCAGCCATACGTAAGACATTTCTGTAGCAGCACACCCCAGCGCGAAGATAAATTTACCCGCCGCCATTAGTCGCCGCCCCCCGGATGGATTAAAGTATCAGCCCTTGCCAGGGCAGCTGCCTTCAGCCGCCTCAGGCCCTCTACCAGGAACCGTCGCCGATGGAACACCGTGAAGCGCTGATCGCGCTGCGCACCTTTCTTTCTTCCCAGATCCTAGGCCAGGAGAAACTGGTCGAGCGGCTGTTGATCGTGCTGCTGGCCGACGGCCACATGCTGGTCGAAGGTGCCCCGGGCCTGGCCAAGACCAAAGCCATCAAAGAACTCGCCGAAGGCATCGAGGCACAGTTCCATCGCATCCAGTTCACCCCCGACCTGCTTCCGGCCGACATCACCGGCACAGAAATCTACCGCCCGGAAACCGGCAGTTTCGTGTTCCAGCAAGGGCCGATCTTCCATAACCTGGTGCTGGCCGACGAAATCAACCGTGCCCCGGCCAAGGTGCAGTCCGCGCTGCTCGAAGCCATGGCCGAGCGCCAGGTCAGCGTGGGCCGCAGCACTTACGACCTGTCGCCACTGTTCCTGGTCATGGCCACGCAGAACCCGATCGAGCAGGAAGGCACCTACCCGCTGCCCGAAGCCCAGCTCGACCGCTTCCTGATGCACGTAAAAATCGGCTTCCCCGACGCAGCGGTAGAACGGCGCATCCTGGCGCAGGCCCGTGGCGAAGCCCTGGGCGGCGAGACCAAGCCCGAGCGCCGGGTCAGCCAACAGGCCATCTTTGCCGCGCGCAAGGAAATCCTTGGCCTGTACATGGCCGATGCGGTGGAGGAATACCTGGTGCAGTTGGTCATGGCCACCCGCACCCCGGCCAAGTTCGACACGGAACTTGCCGACTGGATCGCCTACGGCGCCAGCCCGCGCGGTTCCATTTCGCTGGACCGTTGCGCGCGTGCCCACGCCTGGCTGGCCGGGCGCGACTTCGTCAGCCCCGAAGACATCCAGGCCGTGCTGTTCGACGTGCTGCGCCACCGCATCATCCTCTCGTTCGAGGCCGAGGCGGCAGGGATCGACCAGGACCGCGTGGTCCAGCGCATCCTCGACGTCGTCGCCGTTGCCTGAGCCCATGCCCACTGCGCAGCTGACCGAACCTGGCATCCGCATCGGCCTTGCCGAGCTGATCGACATGCGCCACCGCGTGCGCGAAATCCAGCTGTTTTCCAAGCCCGGCCAGCGCAGCCCGCTGGTGGGCCTGCACCATTCCAAGCTGCGTGGGCGCGGCGTGGACTTCGACCAGGTGCGCGTGTACCAGGCCGGCGATGATGTGCGCAACATCGACTGGCGGGTCACTGCACGTACCCAGGAACCGCACACCAAGCTGTTCCACGAAGAGCGCGAGCGGCCAATCTTCATCCTCGTCGAACAAAGCCAGCGGCTGTTCTTCGGTTCGGGGCTGATGTTCAAATCGGTGCTGGCGGCCCAGGCCGCCGCACTGTTCGGCTGGGCCGCGCTGGGCCACAACGACCGCATCGGCGGCCTGGTGTTCGGCGACAACGAACACCACGAAATCAAACCCCGGCGCAGCAAACAAAGCCTGCTGCAATTGCTCAATCGCCTGGCCAAGGTCAACCAGTCGCTGCACACCGAGGCCACGCCCGGGGCCGACAGCCTCGGCCTGGCCCTGCGCCGTGCCCGCGAAGTGCTGCGCCCCGGCAGCCTGGCCATCGTGATCTGCGACGAACGCTCGCTCAGCGCCCAGGTGGAACAGCACCTGGCCATGCTCTCGCGGCATTGCGACCTGCTGTTGTTGCCGGTGTCCGACCCGCTCGACCATGCCCTGCCCGCCGCCGGCCTGCTGCGCTTCGCCCAGCGCAGCGCCCAGCTGGAGCTGGACACCCTCGACGCCAACCTTCGCCAGGCCTACCGCCAACAGGCCGAAGCACGCATCGAGCGCTGGGAGGTGCTGGCGCAAAAGCTGCGGGTGATACTGATGCCACTGAGCACGCAAAGCGAAATGATCGAGCAACTGCGCGAGTACCTGAACGCCCAGCGCCCACGGAGCGCGTCATGAACCCGCTCGATCAATTGCACCCGCTGATCGCTCCGGCACCGATCAGCCTGTGGCCACCGGCACCGGGCTGGTGGCTGCTACTGGCCGTGTTACCGCTGCTGGGCTGGGGCCTGTGGCGGCTGCGTCGCTGGCGCCCGGGCAAGCGCCGCATCGTGCGCGCCGAGCAACCTCTGGACCCGGTGCGCGTGGAAGCCCTGGCCGAGCTGGCCCGCCTGCCACGCCCGTACGACGGCGCCCCGGCGGGCGCCTGGCTGCAACAGATCAACGCCCTGCTCAAGCGCCTGTGCCGCAACCACTACCCAGGCGCCAATAGCCACACGCTCAACGGCCGCCAGTGGCTGGCATTTCTCGACAACCGTTGCCCGGCCGCCGGCCTGACCCGCTGGATGGTACTGGTCGAAGGCGCCTACAAACCCGAGTGCAAACTCGACGACAAGGCCATTGCCGGGCTCAGCCAAGCCGTCGAAACCTGGATCCGCAAGCATGTTTGAACTGGCCTGGCCGTGGGTCTTCGCCCTGTTGCCGCTGCCTTGGCTGGCGCGCCTGCTGCTGCCGGCCGCCGACAGTGGCGAGCCGGTACTCAAGGTAGGCTTCCTCAGTGAACTGGAAGGCCTGGCCGGGCGCCGTGCGCGGCTTAACCTGCCAACCTGGCGCCAGCAGGCGCCGTTCGTCGTCATCTGGCTGCTGCTGCTGTGCGCTGCTGCTCGCCCGCAATGGCTGGGCGAACCGGTGCCAGTGGCCGCCAGCGGCCGCGACCTGCTGGTAGCGGTAGACGTGTCCGGGTCGATGGACTTCCCCGACATGCAGTGGAAAAACGAAGACATCAGCCGCCTCGACCTGGTCAAAGCGCTGATGGGCGATTTTCTGCAAGACCGTGAAGGCGACCGCGTGGGGCTGATCCTGTTCGGCAGCCAGGCGTACTTGCAGGCGCCGCTCACCTTCGACCGACGCACCGTGCGCACCTTCCTCGACGAAGCGCAAATCGGTATCGCCGGCAAGAACACCGCCATCGGCGACGCCATTGGCCTGGCGGTCAAACGCCTGCGCCAACGCCCGGCTCAAAGCCGAGTGCTGGTGCTGATCACCGACGGTGCCAACAACGGCGGGCAGATCCACCCACTGACCGCCGCCCGCCTGGCGGCCCAGGAAGGGGTACGCATCTACACCATCGGTATCGGCGCCAACCCCGAAGCCAGTGGCACCCCCGGCCTGCTCGGCCTCAACCCGAGCCTGGACCTGGACGAGGCCGCCCTCAAGGAAATTGCCGACATCACCCACGGTGCCTACTTCCGCGCCCATGACGGCGCCGAGCTGGACGCCATCGGCGACACCCTCGACCAGCTGGAGCCGGTGGCCCAGCAACCGACCCAAGCCCGCACTGCTCAGGCCCTGTACGCCTGGCCATTGGCCCTGGCGCTGCTGCTCAGCGTGCTACTGGTAGTGGCCGTGCAGTGGCCCGACAACCTGCTGCAACGCCTGCTGCGCAAGCCGCGTTTCCTGCAGCCGCACCCCGAATGGCGCCAGCGTTTGAAGCGCCTGCGCTTGAGGAGGCGGCGATGATCGACCTATGGCCGCAATGGCTGCGTCCGCTCTGGTTGCTGGCGGTGCCCCTGCTCGGCTGGCTGCTGTACAAGCTGTGGCACCGGCGCAAACGCGCCGGGCGCTGGCAGATGATTTTGCCGCCCGCCTTCCATGGCGTATTGCTGGGCGGTGGCAGCGGCAGCACCAGCAAATTGCCGTGGATAGCCCTGGGCCTGGCCTGGGCGCTGGTGATCCTGGCCTTGCTCGGGCCCAGCTGGCAGCGCGTGGAAGAAAGCCGCCAACGGCCGGCCGACCCACTGGTGATCCTGCTCGAACTGACCCCGCAGATGCTCGCCGAAGACAGCCCGCCCAACCGCCTGGAACAGGCCCGGCGCAAAATCCTCGACCTGCTTGAACACCGCCGCGACAGCCAGACGGCGCTGGTGGTGTATGCCGGGTCCGCGCACACCCTGGTGCCGCTGTCCGACGACCTGGCCACCACCCGCAACTTGCTCGAGGCCATCGACCCATCGATCATGCCCAAACCCGGCCAACGCGCCGACCTGGCCGTGCAAAAAGGCCTGGCGCTGCTGGCCCAGAGCGGGCTCGGACAAGGCCGCCTGCTGCTGATCGCCTCGGCCCTCAGCGCGCCAGAGCGCCAGGGCATTGCCCAGGCCCTCGGCCGCCAAGGCCCAAGCCTGCTGATGCTGGGCATCGGCAGTCGAGAAGGCGCCCCCGTGCGCCAGGCCAACGGCGAATACCTCAAGGACGACCAGGGCGGCATCCTCCTGCCACGTCTGGACAGCGCCAGCCTCAAAAGCTTTATCAGCGGCACCGGCGGGCGCTACAGGCATGCCCGTATAGACGACCTCGACCTGCGCGGACTGGGCCTGTTCGACAACCCACGGGTCGGGCGCAATGACGGCCAGACCCTGCAGCTGGACAGCTGGGCCGACCAGGGTTACTGGCTGCTGATCCCATTGCTGCTGCTAGCCGCCTGTGCCGGCCGGCGCGGCTGGCTGTTCTGCCTGCCTCTGCTGCTGGCCTTGCCGCAGCCCAGCCAGGCTTTCGAATTCAACGACCTGTGGCTGCGCCCCGACCAGCAAGGCCAGCGGCTGCTGGAGCAAAATCGCCCGGCCAGCGCTGCGCGCCACTTCCAGGACTCGCAATGGCGCGGCATGGCCTTGTACCAGGCCGGCGACTATGCCGGAGCCGCCGAAGCATTTTCCCAAGGCGACACCGCAGCCGCCCACTACAATCGAGGCAATGCCCTGGCCCACAGCGGCGAACTGGAAGCCGCCCTGGACGCCTACGAGCAAGCCTTGGAGCGTCAGCCCGACCTGCAAGCCGCGCTGGACAACCAGGCACTGGTGCAACAACTGCTGCAGCAGCGTGAAGCCAAGGCCGAGGAACAACCGCCCAGCAGTGATGCCCAAGGCACACCTGGCAGCGAAACCGAAGGCAACAGCAGCTCGGCTGGCAGCCCGGCCCAAGGCACACCCGGCAACGACCAGGAAGCCAACGCCGAACAAGCTGGCGAAAGCAGCAGCAACAACCAAGCCGCACCCGGCAACCAGGCCGGGGGGGACGACAGCGTCATCCAGCCGCCACAGCGCCCGGTGTCCACCAACCTCGATACCGAACAGCGCCAGGCCCTGGAACAATGGCTGCGGGAAATCCCCGACAACCCGGCGGAGCTGCTGCGGCGCAAGTTCTGGTATGAACAGCAATTGCATCAGGAAAACCCACGATGAGTCGCTTCGGCGTCTTTCTCCTCACCCTGCTATGGGCCGTTCTGGCTCAGGCCGAACCGCTGCTGCAAGCCAGCGTCGACCGCACTCGCCTGGAGGCCGGCGAAAGCCTGGAACTGACCCTGGAAAGCCAGGACGTTACCCAGTTCGGCAAGCCCGACCTACGCGCCCTGGAAGGTGACTTCGAAGTGCGCGGCACGCGCCAGCTGAACAGCTTGCATACCCTCGACGGCGAAACCCGCGCCAGTACCCGCTGGATCATCACCCTGCTGCCACGGCGCAGCGGCAGCCTGCGCATTCCCGAGCTGCAACTGGGCCAGTCGCACAGCCAGGCCATCGAACTGCAAGTGCTGCAAGCCGATGCCAGCCGCCCGGACAGCGCCTCACAGGTGTTCATCGAGGCCACCCTCGACAGCAACGACGTCTATGTCCAGGCACAGGCCGTGCTCACCCTGCGCATCTACCACTCGGTAGCCCTGTACGACGACAGCAGCCTGACCCCGCTGCAACTGGAGAACGCCAAGGTCGAGCCACTGGGCGAATCGCGCACCTATGAAAAGGAAATCAACGGCGTGCGTCACGGCGTGATCGAAACCCGCTATGCAGTGTACGCCCAGCAAAGCGGCAGCCTCGACATCCCGCCACTGACGTTCACCGCCACGGCCGCCGCCAGCAACGACGAGGCGCCACAGGCCAACGGCACCGCCCGCGCCGGCCGCCAGGTACAGGTCAGCTCGCTGCCGTTGCGCCTCACTGTTCGGCCTATTCCGGCCGCCTGGCCCGCCGGCGTGCCGTGGCTGCCAGCGCGCAACCTGACCCTGGAAGAGCACTGGAACCCCGACCCCGGCAGCCAGAAGGTGCAAATTGGCGACTCACTGACGCGCAACATCACCTTGCGTGCCGAAGGCTTGTCCAGCACCCAACTGCCGCCGCTGCCGGCCACGGAGATCATCGGCCTGCGCCGCTACCCCGACCAGCCGCTGTTGCGCAACGAAATCAACGAACGCGGCATGACCGCCAACCGCGAAGAGCGCGAAGCCCTGGTGCCCACCCACGCCGGCACGTTGGCCTTACCGGCGCTGGAAGTGGCCTGGTGGAACACCCGCGAAGACCACTTGGAACACAGCAGTTTGCCAGCGCGCACCTTGAACGTGCAGGACAACCCGGCGCTGAGCGCCGACACCCCGGTGGGCGAAAACAGCAACGCCAGTACCCTGCTGTGGCCTTGGCAGCTAGCCACACTGCTGTTCGCCCTGACCACCGTGCTGGGCTTTGCCCTGTGGTGGCGCGCCCGCTCGCGGCCTGCGGTGCTGCGTGCCGCGCAGAACGGGCCAAGCCCGCGTACCCTGCTGGATGACCTCAAGCGCGCGTGCCAGGCCAACGACCCACAGGCCACGCGCCAGGCGCTGGATGCCTGGGCCCGGCAACAGCCGGAAACCCTGGCCGAGATGGCGGCGCGCTTCGTGCCGTTGTCGGATGCGCTGGATGGGTTGAACGGGGCGTTGTACAGCGAGAGTGGCCAATATTGGCAGGGGGAGGATTTGTGGCGGGCGATCGGGACGATTCCGCCGGCCGAGCAGGTGTTGTTGCCGGCGGGTGAGACCGGCACCTTGCCGCCGCTTTATCCCAAGTAACGCGCTGCCTGCACGATCCCTGTAGCCGCGGCCTTGTGTCGCGATTGGGCCGCACAGCGGCCCCACGCTTGGGTTACCATACCGCCCTTCCCCCGCTTGCCCGATTCGACACCAACAGGTCATCCATGCGTCTGTTTCATACCTCCGACTGGCACCTGGGCCAAAGCCTGCACGGCCAGGAACGCGACTTCGAACACGCCTGCTTCCTCGACTGGCTGCTCGGCCAGCTGCACCTGCGTCAACCCGATGCGCTGCTGATCGCCGGCGATATCTTCGACACGGTCAACCCGCCGGTCAAAGCCCAGGAACGCCTCTACGACTTCATCGTCCAGGCCCACGAGCAACAGCCCAAGCTGGACATCGTGATGATCGCCGGCAACCACGACTCGGGCTCGCGCATCGAACTGCCCGCCGCGCTCATGCGGCGCCTGCGCACCCATGCCCTGGGCCGTGTGCACTGGCTGGACGAAGGCCAGCTGGATGCCGAGCGGCTGCTGATTCCGCTGACCAACGGCCGTGGCAAGGTCGCTGCCTGGTGCCTGGCCCTGCCTTTCCTGCGCCCGGCTGAAGTGACCGGCCCGCACCTGGGTGACGACTACCTGCAAGGCATCACCCAGGTGCACCAGCAACTGATCGCCGCCGCGCAAAAAAAGCGCAAGAAAGACCAGGCGCTGATCGCCATCAGCCATGCACACATGGCCGGTGGATCCGTGTCGGAAGACTCCGAGCGCAGCCTGATCATCGGCAATGCCGAGGCGCTGCCGGCCAAGCTGTTCGACAAGGCCATCAGCTACGTTGCCCTGGGCCACCTGCACAAACCGCAGAAGGTCAACCGCGAAGAGCGTATTCGCTACAGCGGCTCGCCGATTCCGCTGTCGTTCGCCGAAATCAACTACCCACACCAGGTGCTGGAAGTGGAGCTGGACGGCGCTGGCCTGGTCAGCGTCGAACCGCGCCCGGTACCGCGCGCGGTAGCCCTGCAACGGGTGGGCCCGGCACCGTTGGGCGAGCTGCTGCAGCAACTGGCCGACCTGCCGGTGATCGACCTGCTCGAAGACCCCAACCGCCAACCCTGGCTGGAAGTGCGGGTTGTTCTGGACGAGCCGCAACCCGACCTGCGCCAGCAAATCGAAACCGCGCTGGAGGGTAAGGCGGTACGGCTGATCCGCATCAGCGCCGAATACGCTGGCCGCACCAACGCCGAAGATGACGACTTGGCCTTTGTCGAACTGGCCCAGATGACCCCGCAAGATCTGTTCAGCCGTGCCTGGGAGCAAGCCTACGGCAACCCCGCCGACGAGCAGGCGCTGGCCGACTTCGCCCTGCTGTTGCAGGACGTGCAGCAGGAAGAGGAACAGCCATGAAGATTCTCGCCATCCGCCTGAAGAACCTGGCATCGCTGGCCGGCCCGGTCGAAATTGACTTCACCGCAGAACCCTTGGCCAGCGCGGGCCTGTTCGCCATCACCGGGCCGACCGGTGCCGGCAAGAGCACCCTGCTCGACGCCTTGTGCCTGGCGTTGTTTGGCACCGTGCCACGGCTCAATGACATCGGCCGAGAGGCCAAGGTGCCGGATGCCGACGGCGAAATCCCCACGTCAGACCCGCGCAACCTGCTGCGCCGTGGCACCGGCAGCGGTTTTGCCGAGGTCGATTTCGTCGGCATCGATGGCCGCCGCTACCGTGCCCGCTGGGAAGCCAACCGCGCCCGCGACAAAGCCAACGGCAAACTGCAACTTAGCCGCCAGAGCCTCTACGATCTCGACAGCGAGCAAGTACTGGCCAGCGCCAAGAACGAGTTCAAACCACTGGTCGAGGCCAGTCTGGGCCTGAACTTCGAGCAGTTCACCCGTGCAGTGATGCTGGCCCAGAGCGAGTTCGGCGCGTTCCTCAAGGCCGACGACAAAGAGCGCAGCGAACTGCTGGAAAAGCTCACCAACACCGCCATCTACACCCGCCTGGGCCAGCGCGCCTTCAGCAAGGCGCGTGAAGCCGGCGAGGCGCACAAAGCCCTGAATGACCGCGCCAGCCACTTGTTGCCGATGGCCGTCGAAGCCCGTACCGAGCTCGACCAACGCCTGGAGCAGGCGCAGCAACAGTTCAAGGCCGACCAAACCGGCGAGCGCCAACTTGAGCAGCAACGCAGCTGGCTGAATGAGCAACGCCAGCTGCAAGCCCAGCACGTCGAAGCCGGCACCGCACTGCAGGCCGCTGAACAGGGCTGGCAGTTGCTGGCCGAACCCCGCCTGGACTTGGTACGCCTGGAGCGCCTGGCGCCACAACGTCACCAATTTCATCGCCAACAGGCACTCAGCGCACAACTGGCGCCAGTGGCCGCGAAAATTGCCGAGCTGCAACAGCAGCAAGACGCACTGCAGGTGCGTACCCACGAGCTGGAACAGGCGCTGAACGCTGCCCGCCAAGCGCTGGCCGATCGCCAGGCCCAGCATGGCGAAAACACCCCACGCCTGCGCCAGGCCTTTGCCGCCCAGGACAACCTGGCCCGCCTGGACCAGGAGCTGGCCACCCAGCGCAGCAGCAACCAACAGGCTGAACAGCAAGTCGCTGACGGCCAGCAGCAGCTGCAGCAGTTGGAAGACAATCAGCAGCGCAGCCTGCAGCAACTGGCACAGATCGACACCGCGCTTGCCGACAGTCAGCACCTGGCGGGCCTGACCGATGCCTGGCACGCCTACTTGCCGCAACTTAAACAGGTGATGCTGATAGGCGGCCGCCTGAGCAAAGGCCGCGACGAGCTGCCCGGCCTGCAGGCCCTGGCCAGCCAGGCCAATGCGCACTTGCAGGCCGAGCGTGACGCCTACGACCTGCTGTTCCGCGAGGCCAAGGCCGAACCACAGGCCCTTGCCGAGCAGATCGACCTGCTGGGCGGCATGCTGCAGGACAACCGCAAGCAGCAGCGCGCCGTCGAGGAACTGTCGCGCCTGCACGCCCGTGAACGGGAGCTGCGCCAGCAATTGGACGCCGCGCGCGAACGGCAGCAGCAGGCCATGCAGCAGCGCCAGCAGCTGATTACCGAGGGCACCGCCGCCAAGGCCGAGCTGGAGGCCGCCGAACAGGCGCTCACCCTCACCCGCCAGTTGCTGGAGCGCCAGCGCCTGGCACGCAACACCAGCGTCGAAGAACTGCGTGGCCAATTGCGCGACGGCGAACCCTGCCCGGTATGCGGCAGCGCCGAACACCCGTTCCATCAGCCCGAAGCGCTGCTGCAGAGCCTGGGCCGCCATGACCAGGCCGAAGAAGACGCCGCCCAGAAACAGGTCGAAAGCCTCAACAGCAAACTGGTGGAGCTTCGTACCCAGCTGGGTGTGGTCAATGCTCAACTCAAGGACTACCAGCAGCAACAGCAACACCTGAGCGAACAGCTGCAGCCAATAGTGGCCCAGGTACAGGCGCACAGCCTGTGGCCTGCCCTCGCCCCGCAGGACGACATCGCCCGTAGCACCTGGCTCGACAGCCAACTGCGGCGCCTGGACGAACACATCGGCCAGGACGAGAAGCGCCAAAAAGTCCTGCTAGCCCTACAAAAAGACGCCGCCCGCCTCAACCAGCAACTGCAGGCCGCCCACGACGCCCAGCAGCAGGCCCAGCGCCACCTGGAGCAACAGCACCAGGCCCTGGCCAACGATGAGCAGCAGTTGCAGCAAGGCCTGAGCGACCTGGCCGGGGTTCTGCCCGAGGAAGCCCTCAAGGCCCTGAACGAAGACCCGGCCAATGCCTTCCTGGCCCTTGACCAGCAAATTGCCCTGCGCCGGCAACACCTGGAACAGCGCAAGGACGAACAGGAAGAACAGCAAGCCCGCCAAACCCAGCTGGACAAACTGCGCGACCAACAACAGGCGCGCGTGCAAGGCCAGCAGCAGTTGCAACAAAAGCTGGCTACCCTCGACGAGCAACGCCAGCAAGCCCAGGCCTCGCTCGGCGAGCTGCTCGGCGAACATGCCAGCGCCGAAGCCTGGCAACAGCACATGGACACCGCGCTGGAGCAAGCCCGTGCCCTTGACGCCGACACCGCCCAGCGCCTGCAGGAACTGCGCACCCAGGGCGTACAACTGGCCAGCGAGCTCAAGGCCAATGCCCAGCAGCAACAGGCGCTGACCAGCGAATGCCAGCAGTTGCAGGGCCAGATCGCCCAATGGCGCAGCGAGCACCCGGAACTGGATGACGCCGGGCTGGACCGCCTGCTGGGCATGGATGATGCCCAGGTGAATGAACTGCGCCAGCGCCTGCAAAACGCTGAAAAGGCCATCGAACAAGGCCGGGTGCTGCTGCAGGAACGTGAGCAGCGCCTGCAGCAGCACGCCGCGCAAATGACCGTGGACACCTCGGTCGAAGCCCTGGAGCAAGCCCTGACCGAGCTACGCGAGCGCCTGACCCTGCACGAGCAACAGTGCGCAGAATTGCGCGCGCTGCAGGCCGACGACCAGCGCCGGCAGCAGGCCCACCAAGCACTGGCGGCAGAAATCGATGAGGCTCGCCAGCAATGGCAACGCTGGGGTCGCCTGAATGACCTGATCGGTTCGGCTTCGGGCGACGTGTTCCGCAAGATTGCCCAAGGCTACAACCTCGACCTGCTGCTGCACCACGCCAACGCCCAGCTACGCCAGCTGGCCCGCCGCTACCGCCTCAAGCGCGGCGGCAGTGCCCTGGGCCTGCTGGTACTGGATACCGAGATGGGCGACGAACTGCGTTCGGTGCACTCGTTGTCGGGCGGGGAAACCTTCCTGGTATCGCTGGCCCTGGCCCTGGGCCTGGCGTCAATGGCCTCCAGCACCCTGCGCATCGAATCGCTGTTCATCGACGAAGGCTTCGGCAGCCTCGACCCCGAGTCGTTGCAACTTGCCATGGACGCCCTCGACGGCTTGCAGGCCCAAGGCCGCAAGGTGGCGGTGATTTCCCACGTGCAGGAAATGCACGAGCGCATCCCGGTGCAGATCCAGGTGCGGCGCCAGGGTAATGGCCTGAGTGACGTGGAGGTGTGTGGGTGATCCTCTACTCGTTCCGCCGCTGCCCCTGGGCCATGCGCGCGCGCCTGGCCTTGCGCTACGCCGGCTGCGCGGTGGAAGTACGCGAGGTGGCGATGAAGAACAAGCCGGCAGAATTGCTGGCCTTGTCGCCCAAAGGCACGGTGCCGGTGCTGGATACCGGTGCCGGAGTGCTGGAAGAGAGCCTGGACATCATGCGCTGGGCGCTGGCGCAAAATGACCCGCAGGATTGGCAACTGCAAGCAGACCCTGCGGCGGCGCAGCACGCTGAAGCCCTGATTGCGCGCAACGACACTACGTTCAAGGCGCAGGTGAACCTGTACAAGTATGCCGAGCGTTACCCGGCGTATCCCCGCGAGCATTACCGCCAACAGGCCGAAGCCTGGTTGGCGGAACTCGAAGGCCTGCTGACGGGGCGAGCCTATTTGCTGGCCGATCACCCAAGCCTCGCCGATGCCGCGTTGCTACCCCTGATGCGCCAGTTTGCCGGGGTCGAACCGCAGTGGTTCGCCGAGGCGGCTTATCCGCAAGTGCGGAGCTGGCTGGAGGGGTGGCTGGCTTCGGAGCTTTTTAAGTCGGTAATGGCCAAGTAATCAGCTTTCGACTTTACGCGGAGCCCTGTGGGAGCGGATTTACCCGCGAAGCAGGTCGCGCGGTGCATGGCAAGGGCTTCGCCCTTGTTCGCGGGTAAACCCGCTCCCACAGGGTACGCGTGAGGCTTGGCATCAGTGGTTGTGCTTGCCACTGAGGGCCGCATGGAAATTGGCACTCTGGCGCAGGTACTGCTCGGTGTAACTGTGGGTAGCAGAAGCCTTGCCGCTGCTGTCGGCATGGGCGTGCGCTGGCAGTACGACCGATGCGGAAATGGCGGATGCGGCAATGACCGGGAAGAGATTGAAGTTCATCTGGGCTGACCTCGACGGCGGTGGTTTGACAGTGGCCCGTTTGGGCCTTGGGTCAAACTTACGCCGCCGACGCCGAACGCAAAAATTCATTGCAGCAGTATCGATTATCACGCCGATCGATATCACTCGATGAACTTCAGGTCCGAAGGTGCTTCCTGCTTCAGTGTCTGCACCGTCTCCAGCAGCTTGCCACTGCGCGGATCGCGGCGCATCACCACGATCTGGTTGCTCTTCTGGTTGGCCACCAGCAGGAAGTTGTCACTGGGGTCCAGGGCAAACTCACGGGGATGATCACCTTCCACCGAGCGACGTTGCAGAAACGCCAACTGGCCATCGTCCTTGCCCACACTGAACACAACGATTTCGTTGGCCGTTCCGCGATTGCTCACGTACAGGAAGCGCCCATCTGCCGACAGGTGCAAGCCTCCCGCCGCCTTGGCCGCAGGGTCCTGCTGTTCGGCCAGCGGCAAGCGCTGGCGCTCGAGCAAGGCATCGTCCTTGACATCGAACATCACCACTTCGCCACTCATTTCCAGCGTCAGGTAGGCATGCCGGCCCTTGGCGTCAAACAGCAGGTGACGCGGCCCGCTACCTGGCGGCAAGTCCACCGAGGCCGGGATTGCCGGGCTCAACGGCTTGTCCACACTGGCACCGTCGTAGCGGTAGATGAACACCTTGTCTGCACCCAGGTCGCAGGCATACACATGCTGGCCATCGGGCGACAGCACCAGTGAATGCACGTGGGCACCGGCCTGACGCTCGGGGTTGACCCCACTTGCCTTGTGCCGGGCCTGTTGCACCACGGCCTTGAGCTTGCCGTCCTTGGCCACCGGGATCACCACCAGGCTGCCGCCGGGGTCGGGCTTGACCGCGTAGTTGGCCACAAACAGGTAACGCTGGTCACGGCTGAGGCTGGCGTGAGTCGGTTCGTCACCTTGGGTGGCCACCTGGTTGAGCGGCTTGATCTCACCCTTGGCACTGACGCTGAAACTACTGGCATGCCCACCCTGGGTTTCATTGACCGCGAACAGCAGGCGCTGGTCGGCCGACAGCACCAGCCATGAAGGGCTGACGCTCTTCACCACTTGTTGCGGTGTGGGGTCGATGTGGCCGGCCTTTTCATCGAACTGGTAGCGGTAGATACCCTGGCTGGCGCCATCGGTGTAGCTGCCCACCAGCAAGGTGGCGGCGTGGGCATTGATTGTCAGGCTCATCAGGCTAGCGGTCAGCAGGCTCGTCCAGGTCCGGTTCATCTTGGTCTTCATCCGGGGCGCGAAAGGCACTCATACAGACTAGCCGATGCGCGCCGTTGGCATCGTTGAGTTGCCACTCATCGCCGGTGGCAACGGCGCCGGCGACTTGCTCGGGGGTGAATGACCAGCGGCGCAGTTGGCGGCCGTCCATGCATTCGATGGTAAGGCCGGACTCATCGGCGGTGAAGTCGAAGGCGTGCAGGCCGTCGATGAGGAGCATGTCGCAGGACTGCAGGGCGTTGGCGAGGGGGGACATGGGGGTACCTGTGGAAGAAGTGGCGGCATTATAACCTGGGGCCGCAAAGCGGCCCCCTGCCATTTAATGGGCGAAAATCGACCCACCCTCCTTGCCCACCATTTTTTCAGGCTTGATGAGGAACCGCGCCAGGGCCGGCAGCAGCCAAAGCGCGCCAAACATGTTCCACAGCAGCATGAAGGTCAGCATCAAGCCCATGTCCGCCTGGAATTTGATCGCCGAGAAAATCCAGGTGCACACGCCGATGGCCAGGCACAAACCGGTGAACAACACCGCTTTACCGGTCGAACGCAGGGTCTGGTAGTACGCTTCCTGCAACGGCAAGCCGGCGCGCAGGAAGCTTTCCAGGCGGCTGTAGATGTAGATACCGTAGTCCACGCCAATTCCCACACCCAGCGCCACCACCGGCAAGGTCGCCACCTTCACCCCGATGCCCATGTAGGCCATCAGTGCGTTGCCCAACACCGACGTCAGCACCAGCGGCAGCACGATGCACAGCGTGGCAGCGAACGAGCGGAAGGTGATCAGACACATCACTGCCACGCAGATGTACACCAGGATCAGGATGGTCAACTCGGCTGACTTGATCACTTCGTTGGTCGCAGCCTCGATCCCGGCGTTGCCCGCTGCCAGCAAGAATTGCAGGCCCTCCTTGTTGTGGCTGTCGGCAAACGCCTTGGCCACGGCGGTAACCCGCTCCAGGGTTTCAGCCTTGTGGTCGTTGAGGAACACCAGCACGGGTGCCAGTGAGCAGTCGCCGTTGTACAGGCCGTCGGCACGAGCAATGGAGTTGTTGAGGATGTCCGGGTTACGCGACAGGGTTTCCCATTTCAGGCTGCCCTCGTTCATGCCCTTGATCACCTGCTTGGACACGGTCACCAGGGAAATAGCCGACTGCACGCCCGGCGTGTTCTGCATGGTCCACATCAGCTCGTCGATCGGTGCCATGGTCGAGTGGACAGAGCACTTCTCCGACGGGGTCTTGACCATGATCACCAGCACGTCGGAGCTGGTCGAGTAGTTGCTGATGATGAAGTTGTTGTCCTGGTTGTAGCGTGAGTCAGGGCGCAACTCCGGCGCGCCCTGGTCGAGGTCGCCGATCTTCAGGTTCTGGCTGTACCACAGGCCACCGGCGAAGGCGACCAGTGCCAACAGCACCGAAACCGGCGCCACCTTGGCACTGGCAAAGTTCGACAACAGCCGCCAGAACGGGTGCTCGCGCGTCGCGTCCTTCTTGCTGCGCTCGATGGCCTTCTTGCTGATGCCAACGTAGGAAATGGCCACCGGCAACAGGATCAGGTTGGTGAACACGATCACCGCCACGCCAATGGAGGCGCCGATGGCCAGCTCGCGAATCACCCCGATGTCGATGATCAGCAAGGTGATGAAGCCCACCGCGTCGGCAAGGATAGCGATCATCCCCGGCAGGAACAGCTGGCGGAAGGTACGCCGTGCCGCGGTCAGGGCGTTGTCGGCGTCACTCGACTGCAAGGCAATACCGTTGATCTTCTGCACCCCGTGGGAAATACCAATGGCGAAGATCAGGAACGGCACCAGCATCGAGTACGGGTCCAGGCCAAAGCCCACCGCATGCATCAGCCCCAGCTGCCAGACCACCGCCACCAGGGTGGTGATGAGCACGGCGATGGTGCTGCGGATACACCAGGTGAACCAGTACAGCAGTACCCAGGTGATGGCCAGCGCGACGCCGAAGAACATCGCCACCATCACCAGGCCATCGATCAGGTCACCGACCTTCTTGGCGAAGCCGACGATGTGAATTTTCACATTGGGGTTTTGTGCCTGGAACTTGTCGCGGACCTTCTCTTCAAGCAGGTGCGAGAACTGTTGGTAGTCCAGTTTCACCTGTTTGCCTGGGTCTTGCGGGTCGGGATAGCTTTCCAGCAGCGGTACATCGACGATGCTGGACTTGAAGTTGTTGCCCACCAGGCGCCCCACCTGGCCGGACTTGAGCACGTTGTCACGCAGGGTGTCGAGGCTGTCCTGCGAGCCGTTGTAGGTGTTGGGGATTACCTCGCCACCGGAGAAGCCCTCTTCGGTGACCTCGCTCCAGCGCACACTGGGGCTCCACAGCGACTTCAGCCCGGCACGGTCGACACCGGGGATGTAGAACACTTCGTCATGGACCTGGCGCAGGGTCTCCATGTAGTCCTTGTCGAAGATATCGCCGTTCACCGCCTCCACCGAGATGCGCACGGTGTTGCCCAGGTTGGCCAGGTCGTTGCGGTGCTCCATCATCTGCTCGATGAATGGGTGCTGCAGCGGGATCATCTTCTCGAAGCTGGTGGACGGGCGAATCTGCGTGGCCTGCCAGAACAGGAAAATGCTGACCAGCACGCACAGGGCGATGACCACGGGGCGATTGTTGAAGATCAGGCGTTCAAGCAGCGTGGCCTTGTCCTGGTGATGCGGGTGCATGGTAATGCTCTCCCTGCTGGTCATCGGCTCACCCCCTCGGCGCCCTGGGCATCAGCCAGGTGTACGCCACCCTGCCCCACCAACAGCAGGCCGCCGTTGGCCAAGCCACTGACGCCGGCCAGGGCGATGCGGTCGGCACGGTTGTACACGCTGAAGGTTTGCCCATCATCGGTGCTGCGCAACACACTGCCGCCATTGCCGACCAGCACCAGGCTGCCATCATCGACAAGCGTAGCGCCTGCCAGGCCGAATTCGAGGTTACCGCGTGCGGCCTTGAGTTCGATCGGCTGCCAGCTGTCACCGAAGTCGCTGGAGCGGAACAGGTTGCCGCGCAGGCCGTAGGCCAGCAGTGTTTGCGGTTTGGCGGTACCGATCACGCCGAACAGCGAGCCCTCGTAGGGGCCCTGTACCTTGGCCCACGTCTGGCCGTTGTCGGCGGAGCGGAACATGCCGCCCTGCTCGCCGACGATGAACAGGCCGGCTTCGCGCACCCGAGCGATGCCGTTCAGGTGCAACTGGTCGGGGTTGTCCAGCCGCTCGGCCACGTCTTGCCAGTGCTGGCCACCGTCGGTGGTTTCCAGCAAGGCGCCGTAGGCCCCCACGGCAAAGCCGTGCTGGGCGTCGAGGAAGGTGACATCGAGCAAGGGGGCTTCACGGGCGAGGTCTTCGTATTGCTTGCTCCAGGTCGCGCCGCCGTCGCTGCTGGTGAGGATCTGCGCGTCATGGCCGACTGCCCAACCACGCTTGTCGTCGAGGAAGTACACCGCCGTGAGCAGTTGCCGGGTCGGTACACGGGCTTGGGTCCAGGTGCTGCCCTGGTCATCGGAGAACAGGATATGGCCACGATCACCCACCACCACCAGGCGCTTGCCAGCATGGGTGGCGCCGATCAACAGGCTTTGGCTGGCCTTGGCCGATTCGGTGGAGTATTCGTCGGCCCCGGCGGCCTGGGCACTGTCGGCCCACACCCCCAATGCCAGTGCCAGCACTGCGCTGGCCGCCCATGGCCAGGCACCACGCCTGGCTGGCGCCTGTAGCTGTTCCCTCATGACTGCCCCCTGTTGTGTTCTTGTTGGTGGGTCAATGCATTGCAGGTACTGCGAAAAGCCTGATCTAGAGGCCTGCAATAGCTTGAGGGGATCGTAGCGGGGATGTTTGCGGGAATACAACGGGCGGGGTGTTATGTTTTGTTATCCGGGAATGCAGGGGGCTGCTGCGCAGCCCCCTTGGCCCTTAAGCCAGGCTCTTGCTCACAACCTCGTACACATCACTGGACAGCTCACCAGAAGCGAGAATCCGCTCCAGCTCACCTTTCATCAGGGCCTGGCGCGCCTCGTCATACTTGCGCCAGCGGGTCAGCGGCGCCAGTTGGCGCGAAGCAATCTGCGGGTTCAGTGCATTCAGCTCGATCACCAGGTCCGCCAGGAAGCGATACCCCGAGCCATCGGCCGCATGGAAGTTGACCAGGTTCTGACCGGCAAAAGCACCGATCAGCGCACGCACCTTGTTCGGGTTCTTCAAGGTGAACGCCGGGTGCTGCATCAGCGCCTTGACCCGCGCCAGCCCGCCCGGCAAGGCGCTTGCCGCCTGCACGCTGAACCACTGGTCCATGACCAGCGGGTTGTCCTTGAAGTGCTCGGCAAAGGCTTCCAGCGCCTTGGCACGCTCGGCTTCGAACGGCGAGTTGACCAATACTGCCAGCGCGGTCAGGCGCTCGGTCATGTTGTCGCAGTGCTCGAACTGCTCCAGGGTCGCTTCCAGCACCTGCGGCTTGCCGCTCTGCATCAAGTACGACAGGGCGATGTTCTGCAAGCTGCGGCGGGCAAAGTGCTCGGCAGACGCCACATACTCGGTGCTGCGCGACACTTCTCGGTTGGCCTGATAGCGCGCCCACAGGGCGTCGAACAGTTGCTCGGCGATCTGCTGGCGGGCGAATTCGCGGGCGGCGTGGATGGCGTCCACATCGGCCACCTGGCTGATCTCGGTGAGGTAGGCCTCACCCGGCAGCGAGAGCATTTCGGCAACCATGGCCGGGTCCAGCGACTCGTTGCCGAGCACGGTGTCCAGGGCGGTGATCAGGCGCTGGTCGAGCTTCAGCGCTTCGCCGCGCTGATGCTGGCCGATCAGCTCCTGCAACACCTGCACCGACAACTGCTGGCCCGCTTCCCAGCGGTTGAAGCCGTCGCTGTCGTGCTGCATCAGGAACATCAGCTGGTCGCGGTCGTAGGGGAAGCTCAGCTTCACCGGGGCGCTGAAGCCACGCAGCAGCGATGGCAGCGGTTTGGCCTGGATGCGCTGGAAGGTGAAAGTCTGCTCGGCTTCGGTCACCGACAGCACGCGGCTGGTGCCCTGCGCCGTCGCTTCACCGGCCAGTTGCAGCGGCAGGTCGTTGCCTGCGGCGTCCAGCAGGCCCAGCTCCACCGGGATCACGAACGGCAGTTTTTCAGCCTTGTCCGGGGTTTGCGGGCAGCTCTGGCGGAACGTCAGGCTGTAGGTCTGCGCAGCGGCGTCATAAGCTTCGCTGACCTCCAGGCGCGGGGTGCCGGCCTGGCTGTACCAGCGTTTGAACTGGGTGAAATCGACGCCGTTGGCATCTTCCATGGCCTTGATGAAGTCGTCGGTGGTCACCGCCTGGCCATCATGGCGTTCGAAGTACAGGTCGCTGCCCTTGCGGAAGCCTTCGGCACCCAGCAAGGTTCGCACCATGCGCACCACTTCGGCGCCCTTCTCGTACACGGTCAGGGTGTAGAAGTTGGAAATTTCGATGAAGCTGTCCGGGCGCACCGGGTGGGCCATGGGGCCGGCGTCTTCGGCGAACTGGTGGGTGCGCAGGTAGGCGACGTCTTCGATGCGCTTGACCGTGCGCGAGTTCATGTCGGCGCTGAACTCGGCATCGCGGAATACCGTGAAGCCTTCTTTGAGCGACAGCTGGAACCAGTCACGGCAAGTGACACGGTTGCCCGACCAGTTGTGGAAGTACTCGTGGGCGACCACGCCTTCGACGCGCTGGTGCGCGGCATCGGTGGCGGTCTCGGCACGGGCCAGCACACAGCTGGAGTTGAAGATGTTCAGGCCCTTGTTTTCCATGGCGCCCATATTGAAGTCGTTTACCGCGACGATCATGAAGATGTCCAGGTCGTATTCACGGCCATAGACTTCTTCGTCCCAACGCATGGACTTCTTCAGGCTGACCATGGCGTGGTCGCACTTGTCGATGTTCTCGGGTTCAACATAGATGCGCAGGATCACGTCACGGCCGGACTGGCGGGTGAAGGTGTCCTCTACGCACCACAGGTCGCCGGCCACCAGGGCGAACAGGTACGCCGGCTTCATGAACGGATCTTCCCAGGTCGCCCAGTGGCGGCCGTCTTCGGCCGGCCCGCTGCCGATCGGGTTGCCGTTCGACAGCAATACCGGGTAGCGATGCTGCTCGGCGATCACCGTGGTGGTGAACGTGCTCATCACGTCCGGGCGGTCGAGGTAGTAGGTGATCTTGCGGAAGCCCTCGGCCTCGCACTGGGTGCAGAACATCTTGCCCGACTTGTACAGGCCTTCCAGCGCGGTGTTGCTCTCGGGGTGGATCTTCACGCTGGTGTCGAGGGTGAACCGCTCGGCCTTGGGGTGCAGCGTCAGGCTGTCGGCTTCTAGCTGGTAGTCGCCCGCCTGCAGTTCCAGGTCGTCCAGCGAGGCCCGCAGCAATTCCAGCTGCTGACCGTCGAGCACCAGTGGCGGCAGGCCGGCACCGCGTGCCGGGTTGCGGCGCATGACCAGTTGCGCGTGAACCAGGGTGTGGTCCTCGAACAGCTCGAAGGTCAGGTGCGTCTCGTCGATCAGGTACTCGGGCGCCTGGTAATCCTTGAGGTAGATCACTTGCGGTTGTTCGGTACGCATGTGCAGGTCCTTTTTACTGGAGCACGGCCAACTGGTAGGCCGTGTACTTGCGAATGTTGATCACACCGGTGTCGAAGATCAGGTACTGGCCCTTGATGCCCAGCAGCGTGCCTTCGGCCACCGGGTCCTTGTCGAGGTTGAAGCTGACGATCTTTTTCGGGTAGGCCTCGACCGGGTACTTCATCTGCACCACTTCGGCATCGGGCAGCGGCTGGATCGCTTGCAGGCCAAAGCGCCCCTGCAGCTCGCGCAGGCCGTCGGCGCAGGCATCGAAGATCTGCTCGCGGATGGCGGGCAGGTCGAGCACCTCGGCGTCGCCCTTGAGCAGCGCACGCCAGTTGGTGCGGTCCGGCACCTGACTGCGCAGCACGTCTTCGACCAGGCCCGACTGCTGACGAGTAGCCACGCGCATGATCGGCAGGGCCTGGCTGGCACCCTGGTCGAGCCAACGGGTGGGCAACTGGGTGGCGCGGGTGATGCCGACCTTGATCCCCGAAGAGTTGGCCAGGTAGACCACGTGGTCGGTCATGCAGAACTGTTCACCCCACGACGGTTCGCGGCAGGTGCCGGCGTCGTAGTGGCATTTTTCCGGGGCCATGATGCACACGTCGCACTGGGCCAGCTTGGTCATGCAGGGGTAGCAGTAACCCTGGCTGAAGCTGGTCTTGGTGCGCTTGCCGCAATGGCTGCAGTGAATGGCGCCGAGGTATTCCAGGCGCAGACGCTGGCCGATCAGCGGGTTGACCGGCACCTGTGTGTCATCCAGGCGGAAGCTGTACTGCACCACCGGCGCCTGCAGGCTTACCGCCATTTTGCTCAACGAGCCACGAGCGAGTTCGATCAATGTACCGAGTCCGACTTGAACAGAATGTTGGCGATCGGCGCGGACTTCGATGCGCATTCCTGCGGGCCCATGTAGCCGGTACGCTGGTCTTCAGGCAGGTTTTTCATTTCCCAGGCGATGACCGCCTGCAGCGACAGCTCTTTCTGCTCGGCAGTGAGCTTGCGGCCATCCGACCATTTGCCGATTTCCACGGCCAGTTTCAGGCTCTCGTAGATTTCCGGGGTGATGTTTTCAATCATTTGCGCGAAAGTGGACATACAGTCTCCTGATTCAAGCCGACAGTTTACGCCGGGCCAGCGCCCCACCCAAGAGCCCGGTCAGGCATCCGATGAGCAGCCCGCCGACGTGGGCGGCATTGGCGATCTGGCCAAGGCCGAGGGTGCCGACCACACCGGTCAGGCACACCACCAGCCAGATCAGCATCATCACCAGCACACCCTTGGGCAGGTTGAAGTAACGGTTGGGCGCCAGCCACTGGAACAGCCACACATGCCCGAGCAGGCCGTACAGCACGCCGGACAGGCCGCCAAACAGGCTTGGCCCGCTGGTGTAGTGCTGGGCCAGGTTGGAAACCAGGCTGAACAACAGGGTCAGGCCCAGCAGCATCCAGGGCCCTTGGCGCAGCTCGATGCGCTTGCCCAGCTCCCAGTACCACAGGCTGTTCATGGCCAGGTGCAGCACGCCGAAATGCAGCAGCATGGGCGATACCAGGCGCCACCACTGGCCTTCGTCCAGGCTTTGCGCCAGCGAGCTGAAGTACAGGTAGTCGCCCTGGACGCGGAAGTCGAGGAAAGTGAACCAGCTGATGGTGGTGAAGTTGTCACCCAGGCTGGTGAGGCCGGCGACAATGAAGCACAGCAGCAGAGTGAGGGTGGTGACCTTGCAGGCTTTGGCTTGTTCTACCAGGGAGGGTTGTGCGGGGCTATTCGCGGCGGTTCGGCGCCCCGACAAGCCCGCTCCCACAGGGTCCTGTGCAAGTTCGAGGTCGGCGTTGCCGTCGGGGTAGCGCTGGTACAGCTGTAGCACGTCTTGGGCCAGGGTATCGGGGGCCCAGAGGACCTGGGCATCGCCCTCCTCGCTGACCCGGTGTGGCACCTGCAGGCGCTGCAGCAGGTGAACGAAGCCGCTGAGGTCGACCGACAGCGGCAGGCGCATCACTTCGATGATGTTCATTGGTTGGCCTGTGGGCGGTCGACGTCGACCCAGACGAACTTGTGCGGGTCGATGCGGGTTTCATCATCCAGCCGGTAGGCGGCCAGCTTGCCGTAGAGCACGGCGCTGTAGTCCAGGCAGGCCAGGTTGGCGCGGATCGGCGCCGGGCGGCCGCTGCGCCAGTAATGGCCAACGAACAGCAGCGGCTCGTCTTCGTCATAGCGCAGCAAGGCGTTCTTCTGGCTGTGGCTGAGCGGGGTACTGGCCACCTCCGCGGGCAGGGCATCGGGCTGGAACACGATGTCGCCATAGGTTTGCGGGTCTTCTTCCCAGAACTTGGTGCGGAAGAACGCCCGGGTCAGGCCATCACCGCCAGTCAGGGTCAAGCCGTCCGGCAGGCGCATGTCGGTACCGCGCAACAGGCGGTTGCACACGGTGTCGGCAAAACTGCCGCTGACCGCCGAAGCCTGGATGAAATGTTCATCGATGCGCCCGTCGGGGTATTGCTGGCGCAACGGCTCGATCAGGCGCGGGTCCCAGCAGGCGTGCACCAGGCGGAAACGCCCAGCGTCAACGAACAGCGGCAGTTGGTAGAACCAGTTGACGAAGTCGTGCCAGTCGCCGGGGTGGTGGGCGAACTGGGTCAGGGTTTCATCGATCAGCCGGGCATGGCGTGGCGTGTGTTCACGTACATAGGCCTTGCCGCTGCCGGGCAGCGCCGGGGTCACCCAGCCCAGGGCGTTGTACTCGTGGTTGCCCATGATGCAGAACGCCTGACCGGCTTCGACCATGTCGTGGACGATGTGCAGCGCCTCGCGGATACGCGGCCCACGGTCGACGATATCACCGAGGAACAACGCCTGGCGTCGCGGGTGGCGCCACACGCCGGCCACGCGCTTGTATCCGAGAGTCTCGAGCAGGCGTTCAAGGGTCAGCGCACAGCCGTGCACGTCACCGATGATGTCGAAACTTCGCGCCGGATCGAACATCAGTCGTCCCTGCTCCCCAGGCGGCTGCCCCACCCCAGCTTGGTGCGGCAGACCTCGTAGTAATTGTGGTCCAACGGGTGGATCAGGCGCAGTTTCTGCGGTTTCTTGCTCACCGTGATGGTGTCGCCGGGGGCGCAGGTGAAGTGATTCTGGCCGTCACAGGACACCTGCGGGTAGATCTGCAGGTCCTTGGAGACCACGATCTTCAGCTCGCTGTTGCCATCGACCACGATCGGCCGCCCCGACAGGGTGTGCGGGTACATCGGCACGATCACGATAGCGTCGAGCTTGGGGTGCATGATCGGCCCACCGGCCGACAGCGCATAGGCGGTGGAGCCGGTGGGGGTAGCGACGATCAGGCCGTCGGCCTTTTGGCTGCAGACGAACTGGCCGTCGATGTAGATCTCGAACTCGATCATGCGCGTGGACTTGCCGGGGTGCAGCACCACGTCGTTCAGCGCATCACCCTGGCCGATGGCTTCGTGGTGGCGGCGCACCTCGGCTTGCAGCAGGAAGCGGTTTTCTACCAGGTAGTGGCCATCGAGCACCTGGGCGACCTTCTCTTCCAGCTCGTCGGGGCGGATGTCGGTGAGGAAGCCCAGGTTGCCACGGTTGATGCCCAGCACCGGAATGTTGTGCCGGGCCAGGGCACGGGCAGCACCCAGCAGGCTGCCGTCGCCGCCGACCACGATGACCAGGTCGCAGACCTCGCCCAGCAGCTTGCGGGTGGAGGTTTGCAGGCCATGGCCAGGCAGCACTTCGGCGATGGTGTCCTCGAGGATCACGTGCAGGTGGCGATCGAGGAGAAATTTTTTCAGTCGGCGAATGGTGTCGAGCACCTGCGAGCTGCCAAGGCGACCGATGATACCGATATTGCGAAATTGCTCCATGGGGCTCCTGCGAGGCTCTGCGGCGGGTGACGATGCGCCGATTATGGGCGAAAGCACCGGGCAGCGGCAAACCGGCTATGCTCGCAGGATGACGCCATTCACCTTGCTCCAAGACCTGCCCCGACAATTGCAGCGCCCCGCCGTGCGCGATTTGGCCTGGGCCCTGCTGTCGCCGCCACTGCTCAGCGCCCCGCCCTGCCCCCAGCGCCACCCGCTGGCAGGCAGCCTGTGGGCGCAGCAGCCACAACGCCTTGAACAGTGGTTGCGCGGGCTGGATGACGACGACCGCCCGTTGCGCGAATGGCTGGCGAAACTGGGCAGCCGGCGCCTGGGGCATTACTACGAACGCCTGTGGCAATTCGCCCTGGGCCAGGCGCCGGGCATCGAACTACTGGCGGCCAACCTGGCGATTCGCGACGGCGGGCGCACCTTGGGCGAGCTGGACGTGGTACTGCGCGACGGCGACGGCGTACACCACCTGGAACTGGCGATCAAGCTGTACCTGGGCCCTGAAGGCGGCGGGCTCAACCCGCACACCTGGCTGGGCCCAGGCTGCCATGACCGGTTGGGGACCAAGCTTGCGCACCTGGCCGGGCACCAGTTGCCCATGTCCAAGGGCGCGCACAGCCGCGAGCTGTTGGCCACGCTGGGGGTTGAGCAGGTGCAGGCCCATGTATGGCTGGGCGGCTATCTGTTCTATCCGTTGCCTGGGCATGCCGAGCCACCCGCTGGGGCCAACCCGCAGCACTTGCGCGGGCGCTGGGTGCGACGGCGGGACTGGGAGATGGCAGAGGGTGAGCATTGGCAGCCGCTGCAGCGGCATGCCTGGCTGGCACCGGCGCGGGTCGAAGCAGGCGAATGCTGGACGGTGGAGCAATTTGCGGCATGGTTGCATGTGCTGGAGCGGCAAGCGCCGGCACAGTTGCTGGTGAGGTTGGAGCAGGCGGGTGATGGTGTATGGCAGGAGGTGGAGCGGGTGTTTCTGGTGGCTGACAATTGGCCATTTTTACCCGAGGCATGATGTCGCCCGTTAAAAAGGCCGGTGCAGGCAACACAATTTTCACAGACCCAGCGCAAAGATTTGTTCCCGGTAACCTTTACAGTGGTACCTGAGCGCCAGCAAGAGCGCCATTCCGACCTGATGACGAGGACCGATCATGGTTTCATCCACCCCCGCGACCCATTACGCACGCCTGTCCATCGCCCTGCATTGGCTGATGCTGGTACTGCTGGCCGCTGTCTACGCCCTTATCGAACTGCGTGGCCTGTTCCCCAAGGACAGCGCCGAACGCAACCTGATGAAGGACCTGCACTTCATGCTCGGGCTCAGCGTGTTCGTACTGGTCTGGCTGCGCCTGGCCATGCGCCTGAGCCGCCCGACCCCGCCCATCGTGCCCAAGCCGCCAGCCTGGCAAACCGGCCTTGCACACCTGATGCATTTGGCGCTTTACCTGCTGATGATCGGCCTGCCGCTGGCCGGCTGGCTGATCCTCAGCGCCGCCGACAAACCGGTGCCGTTCTTCGGCCTGGAACTGCCGCACCTGATCGGCCCGAATCCGGACCAGGCCAAGTTCATCAAGGGCTGGCATGAACGTATCGGCAGCTGGGGCTACTGGCTGATCGGCCTGCACGCACTGGCCGGGCTGTACCACCACTATGTTCAGCGCGACAATACACTGTTGCGCATGCTGCCCTACAAGTAACCGCGCCGGCCCTGCAGGCCACCTGTGTGGACGAAGATCAGGCGGCTGCCGGGCGTGAACAGCCCGGCAGCGACCTGATTACGCAGGGCCAGCAGGGCCTTGCCGGTGTAGAGCGCTTCGAACGGCACCCCAGTGTGTTGCTCGCACTCGGCAATGAAGGCCAGCAGTTCATCGTCGAACTTGCCGAAACCACCACGGCAGGCGTCGTGTAGCTGGTAACCAAGCGTGCCGGCCAATGCAGCTACCGTCTCCGGCACACCATGAGCCCTGGGCACGGCAAGTGCGCCATGTACCGCATGTGCCCCCGCCTCGGCCAGCACCAGGCCGGCCAAGGTAGTACCCGTTCCAGCAGCCAGCCACCAGGCGTCGTAGCCCGACCACCCCAGCGTCGCAATTTGCGCCTGCGCCTGCTGCATGATCAGCGCGCAGCCCTGCGCGCCAGCTTGCCCGCCACCGCCTTCGGGGATGCAGTGCCAGCCTGGGTAACGTGCCTGCCAGGGGCCCCAGAAACCGGGCTCGTTGCGTGCGCGGTAGCCGCCATAGCCCAACCAGTGCAGCGCCATGCCCAGCGCCTGCAGGTCACGCACGGTTGGCGTGTCCTGGGCGTGACCGCGCAGCAGGCCGACAGTGGCAAAGCCGAAGCGTTTGCCAGCGGCGGCCAGGGCGTGCAGGTGGTTGGAATGGTTACCGCCGAGGCTGATCAGCCCGGGGGCGTTATCGGCACTGGCCTGATCCAGGTGATGGCGTAGCTTGAACCACTTGTTGCCGCTGATCAGCGGGTCGATCAGGTCCAGACGCAGGATGGCGGCTTCGACCTGTGCGGTTGCCAGCCAAGGCAGATCCAGGCGTTGCAGGGGGGCTAGAGGAAGGTCGAATACAGGCATGGCCGCAGTTTACAGGGATGGACGAAGCGAAAGGTTACGCGATCCTTGTGCGAGCGGCCTTGGTCGCGAAAGGGCCGCGAAGCGGCCCGTGCCCATTCAAAGCTCAGCCGCTAATCGCGACCCCTGGTTGATCGCCCGCTTGGCGTCCAGCTCGGCCGCCACATCCGCGCCACCAATCAGGTGCACCGACTGCCCCGCCGCCACCAGCCCGTCCTGCAACTCGCGCAGCGGTTCCTGCCCGGCGCAGATCACCACGTTGTCCACCGGCAACACCTGCGGCTCGCCGTCCGCCACGCGAATGTGCAAACCGGCATCGTCGATACCCAGGTACTCGACGCTGTTGAGCATCTGCACCCGCTTGTTCTTCAACCCGGTGCGGTGAATCCAGCCGGTCGTCTTGCCCAGGCCATCACCCACCTTGGACTTCTTGCGCTGCAACAGGTAAACCTGCCGTGCCGGGGCATGCGGCTCGGCCTTGATCCCGGCCACCCCACCGCGTGCCTCAAGATGGGTATCGATGCCCCACTCTTTCCAGAATGCGTCACGGTCCTGGCTGGAGGCCACGCCCTGGTGCACCAGGTACTCGGACACATCAAAGCCAATGCCTCCCGCGCCAATCACCGCGACAGCCTTGCCCACCGGCTTGCGCTCGAGCAACACATCCAGGTAGCTGAGCACCTTGGCATGCTCCACACCCGGAATGGCTGGGGTACGCGGGGCGATACCGGTGGCCAGGATAATTTCATCAAAGCCACCCTCCACCAGTGCCTGCACATCGACGCGAGTATTCAGGCGCAGCTCCACGCCCGTGCTTTTGACCTTGTTGCGGAAGTAACGCAGCGTTTCAAAGAATTCTTCTTTGCCCGGCACCCGCTTGGCCACGTTGAACTGGCCACCGATTTCGCTGGCGGCGTCAAACAGGGTCACGGCATGGCCCCGCTCGGCCGCCACGGTGGCCGCCGCCAGGCCTGCCGGCCCGGCGCCGACCACGGCGATACGCTTCACCGCGCGCACAGGCAAGTAGTTGAGTTCGGTTTCGTGGCAGGCACGCGGGTTGACCAGGCAACTGGTCAGCTTGCCGCCAAAGGTGTGGTCCAGGCAGGCCTGGTTGCAGCCAATGCAGGTGTTGATTTCGTCGGCTCGGCCAGCGGCGGCCTTGTTGACGAAATCCGGGTCGGCGAGGAACGGTCGAGCCATCGAGACCATGTCGGCATCCCCCTCGGCCAGCACCGCCTCGGCCACTTCCGGGGTATTGATGCGGTTGGTGGTGATCAGCGGAATGTTCACCACACCGCGCAGTTTGGCGGTGACTTTGCTGAACGCCGCACGCGGCACCTTGGTGGCGATGGTCGGGATACGCGCTTCGTGCCAGCCGATGCCGGTGTTGATCAGGGTCGCACCGGCCTGCTCGATAGCCTTGGCCAGCAGCTCGATTTCGTCCCAGGTGCTGCCACCCTCGACCAGATCGAGCATCGACAGGCGGAAGATGATGATGAAGTTCGGCCCTACCGCACCACGCACCCGGCTGACGATTTCCACGGCCAGGCGCATGCGGTTTTCATAGCTGCCGCCCCAGCGATCGGTGCGGTGGTTGGTGTGGGCGGCGAGGAACTGGTTGATGAAGTAGCCTTCCGACCCCATGATCTCGACACCGTCGTAACCGGCGCGCTGGGCCAACGCCGCACAATTGACGAAGTCGGCAATCTGTTTCTCGATGCCCGCCTCGTCCAGCTCCTTGGGCTTGAACGGGTTGATCGGCGCCTGGATCGCGCTAGGCGCCACTTGCCGTGGGCTGTAGGCATAGCGCCCGGCATGCAGGATCTGCAGGCAGACCTTGCCACCGGCGGCGTGCACCGCCTCGGTGACGATGCGGTGCTTGTCGGCCTCTTCCTCGGTGCTGAGCTTGGCCGCGCCGGAATACACCCCGCCTTCATCATTGGGCGCGATGCCACCAGTGACCATCAAGCCAACGCCACCCCGGGCGCGCTCGGCAAAGTACGCGGCCATGCGCTCGAAACCACCGGGGCGTTCTTCGAGGCCGGTGTGCATCGACCCCATCAGCGTACGGTTGCGCAAGGTGGTAAAGCCTAGGTCCAGCGGAGCAAGCAGGTGCGGGTAGCGGTCGGCGGCCATGGAAAGGTCCCCTGGTGGCGTGATCACGGTATGCGGGCACCTCACTGGTCGGCGGGGCCCGTCGTTTGTCTGTCAGCGACATTAAACAGCCGTTTGAATTGGCTCAATGATCGAAACTGACAAGTTATTGATCCTGGCATACAGCGCGACTAACCTAGGGGACCCTCACTGTCCAAGGTGCCGTACTGCTTCATGCGAAAACTCCTGGCAAGCGCCCTGGCGCTGGTGATGATCGCCGCGCTTTGCGGCTACGGTTTCTGGACTCAACAGCGCCCGGAAGGCCACTACCTGTCCGACCTGCGCATCGAGTTGGCACTCAACCATGGCGTGCCGGGCGAGCATGGCAACCTGCTCGGTGTGGAGCCGCTGCTTTACCCAGGCGACTACCAGAACCTGCAACGCCTGCACCGCAAGCTCGCCGCTTACCTGGAACAAGCCCGAGCCCAAGGGCTGGTGGGCCCACGCACGGTGGTGGTGCTGCCAGAGCACATCGGTACCTGGTTGTGGGCGCGCGGTGAGAAAAACGAGCTGTACCAGGTCACTCAGAGCCGCGAGGCTCAACAATGGCTGGAGCTAAGCAACCCGCTGCGCTACGGCCTGGCCATGCTTGGCGCCGACGGCGACGACTGGCGTGCCGATGCGCACCTGCGCATGAAGGCCGAGCAGATGGCCGCAGACTACCAGCAACTGTTCGGCGGCCTTGCCAAGGAGTTTGGCGTCACCTTGGTGGCCGGCTCGATCGTGCTGCCCGAACCCTACGTGAAACAAGGCGTGCTGCATGCCGGCCGTGGTCCGCTGTTCAACAGCAGCGTGGTGTTTGCCGGCGACGGCTCGCTACTGGGCCAGCCCCAACGCCAGCAATACCCTGACAGTGAAATGCGTCGCTATGTCCACGACGGCCGCCAGCACCCGCTGCAAGTCGTGCAGACTCCCGCCGGGCGCCTGGGGGTACTGGTGGGCAGTGACAGCTGGTACCCGGAAAACCACCAACAACTGGCACAGCAAGCAGTACAGCTGATCGCCAACCCGGTGTTCCTGAGCGGCAAAGGCAGCTGGGAAGCGCCATGGCGTGGCAATCGCCACCAGGAGGCCACCGCTGGGCTGGCCCTGCAACGTGGCGAAGTCAGCGAGCAGAACGCCTGGCAGCGCCTGACCGAGGCAGCCGGGGCCGGCGTCAGCAGCATGAGCGTGTTCATGCGCGGGCAGTTCTGGGAACAGGCCAGCGACGGCCAGGGCTTTGCCCGCCAGTCGGGTGAACTGCTGGCGGGTACTCCTAGCCATGGCGCCCGCCTGCTGAACCTGTGGCTGTAGGCCCATGGCCCGCCCCCGCGTACGCCTCGGCGACCTTTCAGTAGGCTTTGTCCAGCCGCTGACCGAAGCCCTGCGCGAGCGGGGTCATGACCCCGAGCCCCTGTTGCTGCGCTATGGCCTGGATGCCCCACGCCTTGCCGAAGCCGGCGCGCGCTTGTCGATCCCCCGCTACATGCACCTGGGCCACGCAGCCATCGAGCTGAGCGGCGAAGCCGCACTCGGCCTGCACATGGGGCGCTTGAGCCGCCTGGCACATGCCGGCCTGGCCGGAGTAACCGCCGCCCAGGCCCCCACCCTGGGCGAGGCGGCGCGCACGCTGCTGCGCTTCGAGCCCCTGTACGCGGCCAACTACCGTGGCCGTTCCAGCTTCGTGGAAGATGCCCAGGGCGCTTGGTTGCGCTTCTATTCCATCAGCCCCTACAACGCCTACAACCGCTTCGTGGTCGATTCACTGCTTGCCGGCTGGCTGGCGCAACTTGCCGACCTGGCCGGCATGGCGATACAGGCAGAACGCCTTAGCATCGAATTTTCCGCCCCCGCCTATGCTGCGCGCTATCAGGCGCTGTGCAGCACGCCAGTGCAATTCACGGCCGAAGCCAATCAACTGCGGCTAAGCCGCGCAACACTGCAACTAGCCAACCCCAGGCACTGCCCGAGCACCTGGCAGCACCTGCTGCAACTGTGCGAAGCAGAGTTGCTACAGCGCACACGGGTACGCAGCCTGGGCGAGCGCATCACCCATCTGCTGGGCCCGCTGCTCAATGGTGGCCGTGAACCGGACCTGGAAGAAGTGGCGCTGCACCTGCAGCTGCCAACCTGGACCTTGCGTCGCAAACTCGCCGAGGAAGGCACGCGGTTTCGCGACCTGCTCAACGAAACACGGCGCGACCTGGCAGAGACCTACATCCGTGACACGGAGCTGGCCTTTGGCGAGATTGCCTATCTGTTGGGGTTTGCTTCAGCCGAGGCCTTCCAGCGCGCGTTCAAGCGCTGGACGGGCCTCACGCCGGGGGAGTTCCGCCGCAGCCAGCGCCGGGCGGGTTAAAGCTCGGTGGCATCGTCGGCCGGTTCCGGGGTGTCCAGTTCATAAGCCTGGGTTTCGAGTAGTTCTTCCTGATATTCATCCATAGCCCTGCGTCCTCTTTGCTCATTTTGTCTTCGTGGGTATCGCCTTCAGCCTAAGCAGGTGGGATGAAGCGATGATGACAAGCGTATGAGTGATAAACGTAGCAGGTGTTCAGGAAGTTATCGCGGGGTGTCTGTAACAGGGGATGTGTACAGCCTGTACCGGCTTTATCAAAGGGAAGGCGGCACAGCCTCGGCAGGCTGTGCATCCTGCTGCACCTGAATCGGCGCAGCCTCCACGGGCGGTGCGACCGGCTGCGAACCCTGACTGTCATCCACCACCGGTGCCGCGACTGCCTCACTTGCCGGGGAAACAGCCGCAGGCGCGGGTGCAGCTTCCTGGGCAGGGGCAGGCGCCACTGGGTTCGCCGCAGCCTGCTCCGGCAACCCCAGGTCAACCGCCGGCTTTTCAACCTTCGGCACTGGTGCGTCGACCTTGGCCTTTTCGACCTTCTTCGGTTTGGGCAAATAGCTCTCCACCAAGGCGAAATAGCGGTCATAGAACTGCGCCGCAGTCACGGTCTCGCTGGCTACCTTGACCATCGAGTCGTCACTGGAGCCGATCGGCATCGACACCGACCCCAGCACGCCCACACCCAGGCTGGCGGAGGTATTGGACTTTTTCAGTGCATAACGGTCCTGCAGGGCGTTGGCGAACATGGTCGAGCGCTGTTCGTCGCTCACATCCGGCGCGCAGGTGACGTTGAAGCTGATCTGCAGGTGGTTCTCGCTGTTCTGCTGGAAGCTCTTGTTGCCCACCACCTGGTTGGCACCGCTGCTGGTAATGATGTACCCCTGGCTGAGCAAGGCACGCCTGGCCGCCTCGCAAGAGCCAGCATCGCTCACCGGAAAGCTGCGCGAGAACGTACCTGAGTCATCGAAGTTTTCGTGCTCATAGACGGCCGCTTTTTTCGAGGAACAACCGGTCACGCCCGCCAGCACCAGGGCCAGCCCGAGCGCACCAAAGACGGAAGATCTGGTCATTGCGAATTCCGGGTATGTCGAGAAGGTGCCTATTGTGCAACACAGCAGGCAGGCACAGGAACCGCTGGTCGGTGAAGAACCTGTCAGGTTGGTGTAAATCTGGGTAAAGGCAGGCAATTTACCAGGCGCCAGAACGAAAAAAGCGACCCGAAGGTCGCTTTGACGTTGCTTCAAGGCGTTCATGGGGCCTTGAGGCGAAGATGGCGCAGCGGACGGGACTCGAACCCGCGACCCCCGGCGTGACAGGCCGGTATTCTAACCGACTGAACTACCGCTGCGTATCATTCAGGCTTGCGCCCGATTGAAACCTGGGTCTACCCTTCC
>Ga0207655_1000350_pt1 | contig 66830 bp, 68 predicted proteins | sample KBSM44metaG_FD_184398 | JGI IMG/M metagenome (GOLD analysis project Ga0207655, IMG submission 184398) | Miscanthus rhizosphere microbial communities from Kellogg Biological Station, Michigan, USA - KBS M4-4 metaG (SPAdes) (version 2) | ecosystem: Host-associated > Plants > Roots > Rhizosphere >...
TTTAACCGTGGAAGAGTGGTACATTATGTGGCGCTTGAACACGGGAAAATGTCATTGCAAACACAAGATTTTCTTCACTTAATACAAGAAAAATAGTTTAAAAATAAACTATTTTTCTTTTTTTATTATATAATGAAAAACGAAAATGAAATGTTTTGAAAAATGGGGTGATAAATTGAATTCAAAATCATTAATGGCAGCGTGGATAGGGTTAGTGAGTAATGTGATTCTAACTCTTTTTAAATTAATTGTGGGTATTTTATGTAAAAGTCAAGTATTAATTGCTGATGGCATTCATAATGCAGGTGATATTGTGGCATCTCTTGTAACGTTTGGTTCAATGAAAGTATCAAATGTTCCACCTGATGAAGATCATCCATATGGGCACGGGAAAGCAGAAGTGTTAGGTTCTTATTTTGTTGCGGGTGTTTTAGCGTTAGCAGGATTATTTATGTTGTATCATTCGTTTGAAAGCTTGTTTCATCCCGCTAAACAAATCTTTTTTCTTTCATTTGTTATTGCTCTTCTTTCATGGGTGTGGAAATATAGTTTATATGTGTACACCAAAAACATTGCGGTAAAAGAAAATAGTCCAGCACTTATGGCAACAGCTAAAGATCATTTAGCTGATGTATATGCATCCATTGCAGCAACGATTGGTATCGGGTTTGGAATGGTAGGGGATATATGCAGTGTTCCTTGGCTCATGTATGGAGATCCTGTTGCAGGAATCGTTGTTTCTTTTTTTGTCTTAAAATTAGCATATGAAATGGGAACAGAAGCCATTCATATTTTAATGGAAAAGAATGTGGATGAAGATCAAATGGAACAATATAAAGAAAGCATTTTTTCTATTTCGGATGTGAAACGAATTGATCGTATTCGTGCAAGAGAACATGGACAATATGTATTAGTTGATGTTCGTCTTAGTATTCCAGGTGAATATACGGTTCAACAGGGGCATGATATTTGTCGGGAAATTAAAAAAAGAGTCATGGATCATCATAAAGAAGTGGATGAGGTATTGATTCATTTAAATCCTTGGTACAATGAATAAAGAACTTTGCTTATAGCAAAGTTCTTTTTGTTTATAAATGTTCATGAAACCATGTAATCATGTCTTTGATGTGTTGTTCTCTCTCTAGTTCATGCAAGACTTCGTGTCGAGCATCAGGAATAAGTCGAGAAGAAACGTCTTTTATTCCTACTTTTTTGTAACGATTTTCTAAATAACGAATGCCTTTCCCGTAGTTTCCAACAGGATCATGATCACCTGAAATAAGAAAAATAGGTAATTCTTTTGAAATATTATTCATGCGTTTGTCGTGTAAAGAAGACAAACCATTCAATAAATCGTAGTAAAATCCATTACTACAGACAAAACCTGTATGAGGCGTTTGAATATAAGTATTTAAACGTTTTTCATCGCGTGTTAACCAATCAAATTTAGTTTTTCGGTGACGAACTTTTTTATTGTAAGGACCAAAGATTAAATGATCCAATAACGTGCCTTTTGTTTCAATACCTTTTGTTTTTATTTGATGTTTTGCAATCATTCGTCCGATAGATGTTGTAATTGGATTTTGTTTTCCTGATGTTCCTGCTAAAATTACACCGTGCAACGGTTCGTTGAAAAGAGTGATATAGCGTTGGACTAAAAAAGAACCAAAACTATGACCAAATAAAAAAATAGGAAGTTCGGGATGATGTTCTCGAATGTATAAGTTAATATCGTGAACATTATGCATACATTTCATAAATCCATCTTCACCACAATAACCGAACATTTGTTTTTCTTCCACTGATTTTCCATGTCCTCGATGATCATGTCCATAAACGATAAACCCTTCATTGGTTAAGGCTTCTGCAAATTCTCTGTAGCGTTCTGTATTTTCTGTCATGCCATGGGATAGTTGAATAACGGATTTTGGCGATATTTCTGGACTCCATTTATAGACAAATAAATGATAATTTTCAGAATCAGTGTACGTAAATGTTTCTTCTTTCATATAAGTTTCCCCTTTTCGTTAAAGTTGTATATCTTTATTGTAAAGTTAATTTAAAAAAAATGATAGAAAAAAAACTGTTAAATTTAAAAACATGGAAGACGCTATCTTCCATTTTTTGTTATACTAAAGATGTATATGAAAAAATAAAAATAAGGAGAAAATGAGATGAAAAAGTTTAATTATTTGGAAAAACATAAATATTTTAAACGAAAAGAAATCGATAAATGGGACTTTGGTTATTATTTCCAAGAAAACGGTGTGGAATATCAATTATATATTCCATGTGAATTTGATGAAGATGGAATTAAGTGGTCTTCTATGGGTGGTGAAGGTGATGAGTTAATCGTACAACCTCTTTGGTTTCGACTTCTATTTAAAGAAACAACAGAGCAATATTTTGAAATGAATCGAGTGAAAATGATCGTCGATCAACAAAAAAGAAAGATAGGAAACATTGCGCTTTGTAGTACGATTGGAGAAAAAGAGGAAAAAATATTATTTAATAGCTATAATCTTGATTATGAAACGATGATGAGAATAAATGTAAAAGACAAACAAATAGCGTCTTCGTTATACGAATTGATGAAAAAATATGAAGCTTCGCTGCAATTACGTTATAATGAAGAAATAAAAAAATATCAAATACTACGAATGATCTAAAAAACACCCCTAGAGGGGTGTTTTTTTATTAAATTGAGAGTCCACCATCAACCGATAAAACGGAACCGTTTACGTAACTAGAATCATCGCTTGCTAAGAATAAATAGGCGTTTGCCACATCGCGAGGAAGACCTAGACGCTGAACAGCAACTTTCGCTTTCATATCAGCTAACACGTTTTCAGGCATTTTTTCTGTCATAGGTGTAGCAATGAAACCTGGGGCGACAGCGTTTACATTGATTCCTTTACGTCCTAACTCTTTTGCCCACGTTTGAGTCATGCCAATAACAGCTGCTTTGGTAGCGGCATAATTGGTTTGTCCAAAGTTGCCCATTTTTCCAACGATAGAGCTTGTATTAATAATACGACCGCTTTTTTGAGCAACCATGTGAGGGGCAACCGCTTTTGTGCAAAGAAATACGCCTTTTTGGTTAATATCAATCACACGATCCCATTGCTCTTCGCTCATTTTAAGTAATGTGGAATCAGCAGTAATACCTGCGTTATTAATTAATACGTCAATTTTACCAAATTTTTCAACAATAGTTGAAACCATCGTTTCAACAGAATCTTGTTTGGAAACATCTGCAAAGATAGCAAAAGCTTGTCCGCCTTGTTCGATGATTTCAGCTTCTACTTTTTTTGCTTCTTCTACATTGTAATCAGCAATGACAACTTGTGCACCTTCACTTGCAAAAACAAAACATGTTTCTTTTCCTAATCCGCTTGCTCCACCTGTTACTATAACTACTTTATCTTTTACTCTCATTATAATCTCTCCTAGGTAATTAAAATGGAGAAAGTTCTATGTTGTATTCGCTATCATTAGTATAAAACAGCAATAAAAAGGAAACAAGGGAAAAAAGTCATATTTTTAATCTTTTTTGGACATACTAGTGAAAAGTAGGTGAAAAAGTGATTAAAATCCATTCTAAAAAGAAAACAAAAGAAAAACTAAAGGAAGAAAAAATCGTCATTGTTGATCATCTAGAATATATAAAAGAAACATTTTCATACCCATTAAATCAAGATATTAAATTGCGTGAAATTTTACTTCCATTTATAGATAGACATGTATATGTAATCTTTTTAAATGGAATGATAGATGGAAAAAATATAGAAGAATCAATTATTACACCTTTAGTAACGGAAAGGCATGAGTGGGAAGAAGAAAACATTGAAACATTTTTGGCTAAAAAAGTGCTTCGAACCAAAACAGTCGATGTAAGAGAAAAAAGAGAAGAAATCGTCGCGGATATTGTTGATGGGCGCACAGTGATTATAATAGAAGGTTCTGATTTATTTTTATCGATTAACACAACTCATTATGAATATCGAAGCGTGGACAAACCGCAATCAGAAAATGTGATCAAGGGAACAAATGAAGCCTTCACAGAAGGTGGGCAAGTGAATCGTTCTCTCATTCGAAAACGAATTCGAGATGAGAATTTAATAACGGAATCAATTCAAATGAAACAAAAAAAGATAAAAGTGAGTATGTTGTATTTGAAAAATATCACCAACGATACGTTGGTGGAAGAAGTAAGAAAACGAGTGGAAGAAATTGAAGCGCCTTATATTGATGAAATATCAATATTGGAACAACATTTAGAAGAACGACCTTATTCGCTTGTTCCAACTATTCTTTATACAGAACGTCCTGATCGAGCTGTTTCGTTTTTACGAGAAGGATATGTGGTGCTTGTGATGGAAAATTCGCCTGGTGTCTTAATTGCTCCTGTTACATTTTGGTCTTTTTTTCATACATCAGAAGATTATTACTTAAAATGGGCATACGGAAATTTCATTCGAATGATTCGTTTATTTGCAGTATTTGTTGCTTTGTTCACACCTTCTTTTTATATTGCGATTGTTAATTTTCATAGCGCGATGATTCCAACGGATTTATTACTTGCGATTGCTGCAACGAGAGAAACGGTTCCTTTTCCTGTATTTATTGAGGTATTGATTATGGAACTGGCTTTTGAAGTATTGCGAGAAGCGGGTATTCGAATTCCTGTTCCGATGGGTTCGACAATTGGTATTGTCGGTGCCTTAATTTTGGGGCAAGCAGCTGTAGATGCGAATATTATTAGTCCGATTTTGGTTATTATTGTCGCATTAACAGGATTATCGTCTTTTGCTATTCCGAACGTTTCATTTAACTTTATGATACGAATTGCTCGTTTTGGAATTTTGTTGTTAGCAGCTTTTATGGGTTTTTATGGTGTAACAATTGGAATGGCAATTTGTGTGTCCTATCTTGCAACAGTAAAATCTTTTGGGATTCCTTTTTTATCACCTATGACACCATACTTTGCTTCTTCAAAGGATACGTTGATTCGAAATGTTGTGTGGAAAGAATGGATTAAGCCCATGTTTGTTGAACCAAAAACAAACAACAAAAATCCGAAAACGAAAGGAAAATTAGGAGATGCTGAGTAGAGAAGATTATAAAATGGGAACAAGAGAAACGGTATCTTTGATTTTAATAATCATAGGTGCTAAGTTTACAGATATGACTCCCTCTCTTATGTTTGACGAAACAGAAATGGCAAGTTGGATGGCACTGATTTTATCAGCGGGATTTTTTTTATTTACGTATTTAATCTTTTTAAATGTGATGAAAAAATACCCTGATAAAGGCTTAATCGAAGTATTTAAACTCCTTTTTGGAAATGTAATGGGATTTTGGTTGGGAATGATTTTATTTTTAATAGTAATGTGTGGTGTGATTGCAGATGCACGGACAAATGTAGGAATTATTTCAACACTTTATTTTCCTGAAACATCTCTTTTGCTTTTATTTTTTATGCTAATGGCTGTATGTACTTTTATAGCAAAAAGAGGGCTTGAAGCAATTGGTCGAACAGCTGTTTTATTTATAGTTTGGATAAAGGCAATTTTGCTGTTATTAGTTTTAATGATATGGAAAAAGTTAAACTTTTCTTTTTTATTCCCTCTTTTAGGTAGAGAACCTGAACGTATTTTAACAACGGGATTTAAATTTATGCCTATTTTTGCTGAAATCATGCTTTTATCTGTTTTCATGTATTTTTTTAAAAGTCATCATGATTTAAAAAAAGATACATTAATTGGTTTTGCTATTACGTCTTTTGAACTTCTTTGTTTTTGGCTTTTTTATATTATGACATATGATGTACCCATTATTAAAGAAGTTACCTATATGTTTCATGAAACAACACGTATTATATCAGTCGGAAGATTTTTAACAAATCCCGAAACCATTTTTTTACCTGTTTGGTTGATTGCAATTTTTATTCGATTTGCTTTTTATATCTATTTAATAACAGCAATATTTTCGTATCTATTTAATATTCATGAATTTGAACCATTGTTAATTATAATGGCAGCTATTGTAATGATTTGTGGATTAATTCCTGAAAATGCAATACAAGTGGAGTATGGAATAAGAGAGCACGTTGTGTTCCAATATGGATCTTTTTATTTTTTCTTTTTTCCGTTTTTGATGTGGATAGCTCAAAAAAGAAAGGAAAAAAAAGTATGAAGAAAATAGTGATAATCGGGATACTGAGCTTTTTATTAACAGGTTGTGGAGATCGAACGGAATTAGAAGAAGAAGCGTTTGTAGTAGTAATGGGGATAGATAAAGCAAAAGAAAAAGGGAGTATTGACGTTACGTATCAAATTGCCAATCCTCAAGTAGGTTCAACTGATCGTTCAAAAGCGGAAAATGAACCACCCTCTGAAATTATTACAATCACAGCACCAGATTTGTCAACAGCAAGACAAATGGCGAATATTTCAATAACAAGAAAAGTAATGTTATCACATGTGAAAATAGTAATAGTAGGGGAAAAATTAGCTCGTTCAAAAAAGTTGCTTGGAGTATTAGAACCTGCAACAAAAGAACGAGAATTAAGACGGGATGTAGTGTTTATTGTTTCAAAAGAAAAAGCAGCAACATTTATTCGAAAAACGCAGTCCCCTCTTGAAACACGTCCTCACAAGTATTATGACATGATGATTAAGAGGTGGAAAGAAACAGGATTTGTACCAATTTCGACATTTGAAATGTATATGCGAGAAACAGCTCATGATGCAGGAGCTTTTTTAGCGACATACGCAACGTCTTTTGAGCAAAAAACGAAGTATAAAACATCAGAAGAAGATGAAAATGTCGCAGGAGAAGAACGAATTAAAACACAATCAAATACACAAATGTTGGGTTCTGCTATCTTTAAAGAAGGGGAAATGATTGGGAAATTAACAGGAGAAGAAACGCGTATTATTGGAGGGATACGTCATCAAGGAGAAACGAGAAAAACATTAACAACTTATCAAGATCCGATTAGGAAATCGTTTCGAATAGGAGCAGGTGTAGAAGTAACAAAAAAACCAAAAATAAAAGTTGTTAATGCAAGACCAGGTCCTAAAATTAAAATCGATGTTCCTTTAAAAGTAGATATTTTAGCCGTACCTAGTTTAATTAATTATTCAACGAACATTGGTCATAGTTATGCATTGAAAAAATCAATTGAACATGAATTAGAAAAAGAAGCAAATCAAATTGCTGAAAAATCACAAAAAAAATACAAATTGGATCTTTTTGACGCATATTCGGTTGCAAGGAGACATTTTTGGACAATGAAACAATATGAACATTATGATTGGATGAAAAGCTACCCTGATGGAGATATTACCATTCGTTATCATGTTACGCTCACTCAATTTGGGAAACAATTAAAACCGACAAATTTACGTTTGATAAGGGATTAAAAAGATGAAAATTATTTTAGTATTGATTTGTTTAGGTATTGCGTTTCGGGCTATTCAATATGGAAATGTAGTTGGAAAAAAAGGAAACAAAAAAGGAAAATATGCCATATGGACATTAATTCTTTTTTTGCTTGGTCCTTTAGTTTATCTTCTTTGGTTTAAACAAAATGGATGGTGAAAAAGAAGCCCGAAAGGACTTCTTTTATTTTTGTTTTTGTAACTCTTGTTTTACTTTTTCAAAACGAAGATTTTCATTTGCTTTTTGTTTTTCAATGGATGCGACAGCAAGCGTATAATTTTGTTCAACTAATGCAATTTGTTTTTTCACATTAGCTGTTTTAAGAGCGAAATTGTTTTCTGCTTGTTGTTTTTCTTTGTTACGTTGAGAAACAAAAGAGGTGTAAAGATTTTGAGCTTCTGCTTTGTTTTTGTTATAAAGTGCTGTTTTTCCAGCTAATAAGCGATCTAATGAAGCGTTTGTTTCTTGTAAATTGCTCGCTTTTCTTTCAAAATTGTCAGTAATTTGTTTTTTGTATTTAGTTACATTTGCTAACTTACCTTCTAACATCTCTAATTCTTTTTGTTTATCTTTATCACGGTTTGCTGCAAATTGATTGTAACGATCGGTTACTTTTTCTTTTTCTTCATTGATGCTATTTACAGAGTTATCTAAACGTTTTTTTAACGCTTCTTTTTGTTCTCTCGTTTGCTCTGCGCTTCGTTGGAAACGATCTCTTAATTGTTGTTTGTTTTCTTTTGCGCGTTCAATAAATTGCTCTAAACGACTTTGAACAATCTCTTTGTTGTGTTTATATTCTTTTGTTTTTTGTGCTAAATCAGATTTAATTTCACTTGTTACGGATTGATATGTTTTGATTGCTTCTTTCTTTTTTTGAACGATTTTTTTCTTTTTCTTAGAATCTTTTTCTTTTTTATACTGTTCATTTAACGAATTAATTTTGTTAGTATGTTGAATTTTTAAAAGATTTAAGTATTTAGTTTTTTTGTTTTTATATGTAGTATATTCTTCGTCCAAAAGATCCGCTTGTTTTGCAGCAGATTTTGTGCGTTGTGCCACTTCTTTATCAATTTCAGCACCTGCTTTATTTAATTTTGTTTCCGTTTGCGCAAGTTCTTTATCAAGAATAGCAACTGATTTTACATGTCGTTCTGTTTTATCTGCAATATCTTGATCAAATCTTTTTAACACTTTATCTACGTTTTGTTTTTCTTTTGTTTTAACAGCTTCAATTTGTGCTAAACGATCGTTCGTTAATGCTTTATATTTCGCAATATCTTTATCAATTGATGCAATTTCTTCCATCAACTTTGTTTTTCGATCGTTTAATTCTTTTACATTTTTTGCTACTTGTTGATCATGTGATTGTTTTTCTTTTTGATACGCTGCATTTAATGAAGTGAGCGTAGAATCCAATTGTTTTTTGGCATTTGCTTTTTTTCCTTCAAGCTGAGCTAAAAACGCATCTTTCGCTGCTTTTTCTTTTGTTAAAGAAGCATTTAAATTTGCAATTTCAGTATTTGCCTGTTGTCTTTTTTGTGTTTTTTGAAGTTCTAATTGTTGTAAAATCGCGTTGTGTTTAATGGTTTCTTGCTCCAGTGTAGTAGAACTTGCTGCAAATGCGCTAGTTGTTGTAGTTGTAAGTAATAAGCTGAAAGTAAGCACTCCCGCTGCTACTTTCTTTTTCTTTGTTTGTTGTGTCATATATATAGCCTCCTTTATTGTAGTTCTAGTTGAAACTACCGAACCATAAATTGGTTTCTGAAAGCAGTATAACGAGAGTCAAGAGAAAGGCAACATTTTTTTTGAAAAAGGTACATTTTTTTAACCAAAAATAGACGAAAATGAAGTATAATAAAAGAGATAAAATTTTGAAAAAAGGGTGATTTGTGTGGGATTAGCAGCAGAAAGTTATCAAGAATTGTCCAATTACAAAGTGTTACAAAAGCATTCATTAAATTTCTTTGATGTAAAGAAAAATTCAAACAAATTTTATACGCTTGAATTACACCAATGCGACAATTATTTCCGTATTTTTACGGATTATGGAAGACTTGGAGCAAGTAGTACAAAACAACAGCGTAGAACAAATGACTTAAGTGCTGCACAAAGAGAATACCAAAGTATTTTAAAAAGCAAGTTAAAAAAAGGATATATAGAAGTCGATCTTGCTCAAAGTAGCACAGGAAGTAATAAAGCAAAAGAACTTATTGATACGAATGAAATTAAAACAACAAAAACGAAAAAAATAAAAAGTTCACTAAAAAAGCCTGTACAAGAATTTGTTACACAAATTTTCCGTGAAGCAGAACAACAATTAAACTATTTCGCGCGTGGAGAAAGTGATCCATCAAAAGGATCTCCACTTGGAAAATTAACAACGAAACAAATCAATAAAGGGCGTATCATTTTGCAGGATATCTCTAATATCATCAATAAGAAATCTCAAATTTCCATCGATGATGTTATTGATTTATCCAATGAATATTATGTGAATATCCCTCGTGCGTTTGGGCGTCGTATTACACCTGATTTAGTTGCAATTAAATCACTGGCAGAAATCAATGATCAAATGCAAATTTTAAAGTTTTATGAAGATTCTCTTCGTATGGGAGATATTATCTTTAATGATAACATTGATGAACAATATGAAACACTTAATTCAGAGATTGGCGTATTAGCAAAAAATACAAAAATGTACAAAGAGCTTGTTGATTACGTGGTAAGTTCGCAAAGTCATCGACATGGTGTGAATTTAGATGTGAAACGTATTTTCACTGTTCAACAAAAAAATGCGCCGTTATTTAATGACTCTGTTGGTAACAAAAAGTTATTATTCCACGGAACACGTTCGGCGAACGTTCCTGGTATTTTATCGACGAACATTAAACTTCCGAACCAGTTAAAAGGGGTTTATATTACAGGAGCTATGTTTGGTCCTGGCATATACTTCGCTGATCAATCGACAAAATCCAGTCAATATGCATGTGCAAAATTTGGCGGGAAAGTCAATCAATATCCAACTGCTTTCTTATTTGTATCGGAAGTAGCCCTTGGAAAAATTAAAGAAGAAAAACATGCAAATTATTATCACAAGCCACCAGCAGGATATGATAGCGTAAAAGGTGTCGCTGGACCATCATTATTACACAATGAATATATTATTTACAACGAAAATCAACACCAATTAAAATATATCATTGAATTTGAGCCAAAAAGTAGAAGATGAAAAAACATTCCCTAGGGAGTGTTTTTTTTTGAAAAGATTTTTAAATAAAATGAAAGGGTTTTCATAAATAAAAAGAAAAAAGGTAATGTGCTCATTTTAAGTTATGACAACATAGGAGGGGAAATCATGTTACTTGTTATTGTATTAGCTGCGATTGTGGCATTATTGCTTTTGATTACATGGGCAAAAATGAATCCGTTCGTCGCACTTATTTTAACTGCCATCGGCGTAGGGCTAGCAACAGGGATGCCGCTTGTTTCGCCTGAAGAAGGCGTTCCAGGTATTATTGATTCCATTAAAGCAGGACTTGGAAATACATTAGGGTTTTTAGCAATCGTACTTGCGCTTGGTACCATGCTTGGAAAAATTATGGCAGAGTCTGGCGGAGCTGAACGTATTGCTAAAACATTAATTAAATTATTTGGTGAAAAAAATGTACATTGGGCAATGATGTGTGTGGCATTTATCGTTGGTATTCCAGTTTTTTTCCAAGTTGGTTTCGTATTACTTATTCCCTTAGTGTTTACGATTGCGCGTGCAACAGGTGTATCACTTGTTAAAATTGGTGTTCCTTTGGTTGCAGGATTATCGGTTGTGCACGGTCTTGTTCCTCCACATCCAGCTGCAATGGCTGCTGTAGGCATTTTTAAAGCAGATGTAGGACATACGATTCTTTATTCATTGATTGTAGGTATTCCAACTGCCATTTTAGCAGGACCTATTTATGGACAGTTTATTGGAAAACGAATTGTAAAAGATGTGCCAAAAGAAATGGGCGACCAATTAGTTGCGGAAATGAAAGATGAAAAAGATTTACCTGGATTTTTTAATACATTATTTACAATTTTATTACCTGTACTTTTAATGTTAACTTCAACAGTAGCGCAAGTATTACTTGATGCGGGACAAGTTAAAAATATCTTTTTGTTTATCGGAGATCCTGTTGTAGCACTTTTGATTGCAACAATTTATTCGTTTTTTAGCCTCGGATACTTCCGTGGATTTAATCGCGATAAAGTATTAAAATTTACAAATGATGCACTTGCGCCTACAGCGAGTATTTTACTTGTAATTGGTGGAGGAGCTGCATTTAATAAAGTATTATTAGATTCAGGGATCGGAACATATATTGCAGATTTAGCGCACCATTCGCATGTTTCTCCTATTTTACTAGGATGGGGAATTGCAGCACTTATTCGTGTAGCAACAGGTTCCGCAACTGTATCCATGATGACGGCGGCTGGAATTGTGGCACCGATTGCTGCAGCGATTCCTGGAACAAGTCCTGAGTTATTAGTGCTTGCAACAGGTGCAGGTTCGTTAATACTATCTCATGTAAATGATTCTGGTTTTTGGTTAATTAAAGAATACTTCGGAATGACAGTAAAAGAAACGTTGTTAACATGGACAGCAGTTGAAACGATTATTTCTGTTGTGGCGTTAGTATTAATCTTAGTGTTAAGTATGTTTGTATAAAAAAAGTGTGTCAATTGACACACTTTTTTTGAATAATTTTCATTATTTTGGCTAAAATAAAAAGATAAATCAAATATTTATAGGAGGTTTTCAATGAAAGAAATGCATGATGATATTAAATTAACATCTAGTGAAATAGCAATGCTTTGGCAAAATTATTCGAATGATACATTAGGGATTTGTATGATGTCTTATTTTTTACATCATATTGAAAATTCATCTATTCGCTCTATGTTGGAATATTCATTAGAGTTATCTCAACAACATGTAAACTATTTAGATGCCCTTTTTAAAAAAGAGAATTACCCAACTCCGATAGCATTTAGAGAAAACGATGTGAATAAGAATGCGGAAAAGTTATTTAGTGATACTTTCATTCTTTTTTATCTTCAAGGAATGGGAGCGACAAGTATGAATGCTTATACGATGGCGCTTCGAAATGCTGCGCGAAAAGATATTCGTATTTATTTTACGAAATGTCTGGAATCTACTGCAGAACTATATAACCGAACAAGTGATGTTCTGCAAGAGAAAGGGCTTTTTGTTCGAGCTCCTGTTTTGCCTTATCCTGAAAAAGTAGAATTTGTAGAAAAACAACATTTTTTAGCGGGATGGATAGGAGAGCAAAGACCTTTGACTATGGTTGAAATTTTATTTTTGTTTTCGAATTTCTATCGAAATGCACAAGGAAAGGTATTGTTAGAAGGGTTTTCTCAGGTCGCTCATTCAAAAGAAGTACGTAAATATATGAAAAGAGGATCGGAAATTGCCAAACATCATTGCAAAGTATTTGCGAAATTCTTAGAAGAAAATGATGTAATGGTACCTATGAGCGGAGATTTAAACATAACAAATTCAACAGAATCACCCTTTTCTGATAGATTGATGATGTTTCATGCCACTGCATTGAACAACGTTGGAATGGATTATTATGGAAGGAGTATTGGTGGAAGTCCAAGAAGAGATCTAGCAACTGCATATGGTCGTTTAATGGTAGAAGTGGGTGAATATGGAGAAGATGGAATAAATATAATGATCGAAAAAAAGTGGATGGAACAGCCTCCTTCTGTTCCGAATCGAAAAAACTAAATTCCTATGAAAGAAAAAGAAGTTTTGTTTTGGAACATTGCTTTTCCAGGATTTGGACAAATTTTGAATGGAAAATATATAAAAGGAATCTTATTCATCTTACTTGAATTAATCATCAACATAAAAGGGAATTTTAATGAAATTATCATTTTAAGTTTTCAAGGAGAAACAAAAAAAGCTATTTTACAAGCAAACTATGAATGGTTAATGTTTTATCCTTGTTTGTATTTTTTTTCTGCTTGGGATGCCTATAAAGACGCAGGCGGAGGAAAACAAAATTCATTTTTACCCTTTGTTTTTTGTGCTTATTTTGTAACATTAGGTCTTATTTATTCATCGAAATTTCCGTTATTTGGACCTGTTTGGCTATCCATGTTGGGAGTTGTACCAGGGGTTCTTGTTGGTTTTTTAATGAAAAGAAAAACAAAAAACATTCCGTGAGGAATGTTTTTTAATCTTCGCCAATTATTTTTACTTCTGTTTCAAGTTTTACGTTAAATTTTTCTTTTACAACACGTTGTACGTGTTGGATTAATTGGATATAATCAGTAGCTGTCCCATTTTCAACATTCACCATAAAACCTGCATGTTTTGTCGATACTTGAACACCACCAACTTGCGTTCCTTGCAGCCCGCTATCTTGGATTAATTTTCCAGCAAATAACCCTGGAGGACGTTTAAATACGCTTCCACATGATGGATATTCGAGTGGTTGTTTAGATTCACGTAAAAATGTAAGTTCATTCATTTTTTCATTAATTTGTGTTGGTTCTCCTGCTTTTAATGCAAAAGTAGCTTCTAGTACTATGTACTGTTTTTCTGAAATAATGCTATGACGATAAGAAAGTTCTAATTCTTCTTTTTTAAGACGAATTAATTCGCCTTCTTTTGTGACAACTAAGACGCTTTCTAATACATCAGAAACTTCGCCTCCATAAGCACCAGCGTTCATAAAAACTGCTCCGCCAACAGAACCAGGAATACCACATGCAAATTCAAGACCTGTAAACTCCGCATCTCGCGCAAAACGAGACGTGTCAATGATTGCAGCGCCGCTTTGAGCAATAATATTGTTTCCACTTTTTAAAATAGAAGTTAGTCTTGTTAAATTAAGGACAATTCCTCGAATACCACCGTCTTTAATAATAAGATTGGATCCATTTCCTAAAATAGTAATGGGGATCGAATGGGCGTTTGCATAACGAATCGTTTCTTGAATTTCATCATATGTAGTAGGCAACAATAAAAAATCGGCATGTCCGCCTGTTTTGGTATAAGTGTAATTTTTTAATGGTTCATTTATTTTGACATTGTCAGGTGGGACAAAAGATAATAGATCATTGTAAATAGAAGTCGTTTTCATGTAAATAAATTCCTTTCTTTTCCTGTATTACGTATTAGTATTAATAGAAATGAAATAGTCCTTTTTCAATCAATCTATTTTACCATAAAAGAAGTCATTTTGTTAGAGGTCGTATTTGGTAAAAGAAAAAGGTAGTCAAAGACTACCTTTTTTTATCACCTTTATACAAGAATACCCCCACTTCAAGGAGCGAATGCGAGTAAGTGGGGGAGGATGTCAATCTGTGTGAAATTTCTTCTTCGAAATCCAACGATTTGTCATCAAAATTGTTACAAGTAACCAAAAAATGGTAGAAAGTAAACTCCATAAAGTGATTGGTTCAAAATTACCTGTTATCAATAATTTGGTTGCAAAACTACTCATACTTGCAGGGTTTAAAGAATCAATAATAGGATTTAACCCAACAATAATGCGACATCCTAATAAAAAAACAATAGAAAGTAAAGCGATCATTCCTTGGCTGTTAAAGATAGTGCTAACCATTGTTGTAAATGAGACGATAAATAAAACCCAAATGAGATAGTAAAGTAAAGAAAGGAATAAAGGCATAAGTGGGACGCTTGTAAATAAGAAAACGACATAGGCATAAGAGATAAAATAACCGATTGTGACACTGCATGCAATAAATAAATAATGAGAGATAATTTTTCCGCTTAAGTAAGATGTGATGCTTACAGGTCTCGTTAAAATAAAAGAAAGCATACCATTTGCTTTATCTGATTGAACAATTCCCATTAATGAAACAATAATAATGATCACACCGAGTTGGTCAAATTGAGAACCGAGTGTGCTGGCGAGTACTTGTCCTCCTTGTTGGGCGGTCATGCTGGGATCGATAGTGATCCCTTGTCCTCCACCTAGCGCTTTTAAAATAGATGGAAGATAATAACTAACTACGGGTTGGGTTATCCCTAAAAAAAGAAAAACAACAGGAAACCAAATGATTTTAAGTTCGCGAAGAAATTGCTTCCATTCTTTTTGTACAAAAACAAAGAAGTTTTTCATTTTTCCACCACCAATTTTAAAAATATTTCTTCTAACGAATCATGATTCACTTCAAATTTTACAAAAGAAATCTGATGTTCTAACGCATGTGCTAACAATAAGGTCTTGTTATTTTCAACGTCTTCGACTTCTATTTTTACTTTTTTTCCAATCGATTCAACATTTTTTACATAAGGAAGCTGCTCAATTAATGTGATCCATTGGTCATTTTTTGTCGTTAATTCAAACGAAATTTTATGTTGATGATGTCGATTTAATAAATCGGAAAGTGTCGTATCTTCGATTTTTTTTCCATTTTTGATTATAACAAAACGTTCGCATATCTCTTCTGCGTCATTTAAAATGTGTGTCGATAGTAAAATGGTAGTCTCTTTTTTAATCTCTTCTATGATATTTAAAACTTCTCTTCGACCGATTGGATCTAAAGCTGAAACAGGCTCATCCATAATAATCAAAGACGGTTTATGTAATAAAGTTTGCGCAATTCCTAATCGTTGTTTCATACCACCTGAAAAAGTACTCACTTTTCTATTTTCTTCTCCATTTAATCCTACTTTTGATAAAATAGTTGGAATAATAGAGGTTAATTGATCTTTTGTTAGACCTGATAGCTCGCCCATAAAAAATAAAGTTTCTTTTGCTGTCATCCATGAGAAAAAATTTGGATATTGAGGTAAATAACCGATTTCTTTTTTCTGAGATGAAATAGGTTTTCCATCTAGAAAGATTTCGCCTGATGAAGGGTCTGAAATATTTGAAATCATTTTAATGAGTGTAGATTTACCTGCCCCGTTTGGTCCGATAAGACCAACGCACTCTCCTGATTCAATTGTCATAGAAAATGAATCAACGGCTGTTTTTTCTTTAAATTGTTTTGTTACGTGCTTAATTTCTAATTTCATTTGTTATCACTGTCCTTTCTTCCAATCACAAAATAAAGGATTGGACCAATGGTATTTGCAAAAAGAATAATAAGTGTCCAAATTAATACATTTTTTCTTGTTTTTCGATGGCGATATAAATCAATAAGGGCTGTAAAAATTAAAATAAGACCGATAATCATAACAGGTAAAATAATAGGCAAAACAGACATAATATCGATATCGTTTAAATCATTCAAACCATAATGCATATTCATGGTAGATACCTCCTTTTTTATAGTTTGGGAAATAATCCCAATATATAGTTATTCATATAATAGAATTTTCCTACAATTTTTTCCAAAACAAAAAAAGGTAGTCTTTGACTACCATTTTTAATATTTCTTTAAAACCAAAGCTTGCAGGTCATCTTCATAGACCGTTGTATAGTTTTCGATTGTTTCTTCAATAACTTCCCATTCAGTATTCAAAGAATCGACGTGATTGATGAATTCATCAGAAATACCTAAATCTTTTAATCCTGTTATAAACCCAATCCCTTGAATTTCTCCAAAATAAGCTAATTCATATCGGTAAAGTTTGTTTGTCATTCCTATACTCATCCTTCCATGATTTAAAGTTATACCTACTCTTATTATACTAGATAAGTATTATCATTTAACAAAAAAACGCCCAAAAGGGCGTTTTTTTATTCGACTGTTACAGATTTTGCAAGGTTACGTGGTTTGTCCACATCACACTCGCGGTGAAGTGCAGCGTAATATGAAATTAACTGAGTTGGAATAACGCTTGCAAGTGGTGTTAAGAGTGTATGCACGGCAGGAATTGTGAAACGATCTTCCTCTTCTTCTAATCCTTCCATCGAAATAATACAAGGATTAGCTCCACGTGCTACGACTTCTTTCACATTTCCACGAATGCTAAGTGCTACATCTTTTTGTGTTGCAAGCGCAACAACTGGTGTACCGTCTTCGATTAATGCAATCGTACCGTGTTTTAGTTCGCCTCCAGCAAATCCTTCTGCTTGGATATACGAAATTTCTTTTAACTTAAGTGAACCTTCTAAACATACAAAGTAGTCCATCGCACGACCGATAAAGAAAGCATTGCGAGATGTTGCTAAAAATTCTTTTGCAATCATTTCCATTTCTTCTTTGGCATCGCAAAGTGTTTCCATTGCATTGGCAACGACACTTAATTCATGAATTGGATCAAAATCTAACTTCATGCCTTTTTTTGTAGCTAAAGCAGATGCTAAAAGTAATAATACAGCAATTTGAGCAGTATATGCTTTGGTTGAAGCAACAGCGATTTCAGGACCTGCATAAAGTGCTAATGTATGATCAGCTTCACGTGATAGCGTAGAACCAGGGACATTTGTAATTGTTAATGCTTTATATCCCATTTTCTTTGTTTCCACTAATACCGCACGGCTATCTGCTGTTTCACCTGATTGTGAAATGAACACAAACAACGGTTTTTCAGAAAGAAGTGGCATATTGTACACAAATTCAGAGGCAATGTGAACTTCTGTTGGAATACCTGAAATTTTCTCCAAATATTGTTTTCCTACAAGTCCTGCATGATAACTTGTGCCGCAAGCGATAATGTACACGCGGTCAGAAGAAGTAACAGCGTCTAAAATATCATGATCAATAATCACTTCATTGTTTTCATTTTGATAATTTGAAATGATTTTACGCATAACAAATGGTTGTTCGTCAATTTCTTTTAACATGTAATGAGGATATGTTCCTTTTTCAATATCGCTTAAATCAAGTTCTGCTGTATAAGCATCGCGTGTAACAATATCCCCATCTAAATTTTTAATCGTAATAGCATCTTTTGTCACAAGAACAATTTCGCCATCAACAAGTTCAACATATTGATTTGTTACTTGAATCATTGCCATTGCATCACTTGCAACAACATTAAATCCTTCGCCAATCCCAACAAGTAGAGGGCTTTTGTTCTTTGCTACGTAAATGACATCTGGATTTTCACGGTCAAGCATCGCAATTGCATAAGAACCATGTAATTTTTTAAGCGTTAAACGAAACGCTTCTTCAACGTCTAACCCTTTACCTACTAATTCTTCTACAAGTTGTACCACAACTTCTGTATCGGTGTCGCTTTGGAACGTGTAATCGGCTAATTCTTCACGTTTTAAAATTGCATAGTTTTCAATAACGCCGTTATGTACTAATGTAAAACGGCTTGTTCCACTTTGGTGAGGGTGAGAATTACGTCGGCTTGGCACTCCGTGTGTTGCCCAACGTGTATGACCGATTCCTGCATGTCCCGTTGCATCGTTTTCAACGATTGAACGTAAATCAGCAATACGCCCTTTTTCTCTAAATACCGTTACTTTTTCAGTTGTATGAACAGCAATACCTGCTGAATCATATCCACGATACTCTAATTTTTCTAACCCTTTTAATAAAATTTCTTTTGGATCTTGTTCTCCAATGAATCCTACGATTCCGCACATAAAAAAACACCCTTTCGTTTTTAGAAAATATAATGGGTTTTATGCATTTTTTTGTCCAATAAATTTCTTTATTGTTTTGTGAATGCATTCGCAGTAGAAACCAACTACTGGAAGGTATCCGCCGAACAGTCGATACTCCTTCTCCTCGTCAGCTAGACTATTTAGCTAGCTCAGGCGCTACTTAACCTATTTTTTATTTTTTTAGAAGATCCTTTTTTGTTTTTAAAAAAAACCACAAAAAAAAGTATAACATAGGGAAAGAAAAAAGAAAAGAGGGAAAGATGGGAGAAAAAGTAAGTACTGTCAACATGTTAAGGTTTTTTCTATTAATAAAAGATGCTATTATAGAATCGTATTTTCCAAGAAAGGAAGTGGAAGTGTGGAAAAAGGATGGCAAAAAAGCATTGTCATTTTTTTGTTTGTCTTAGCGGTCGGTGCATTAATGATCGTCAATTATCAAGCAAAAGGCGGATTTGATCATTTTGTTGGCATTTATGGTTCGATCATGATTATTTATTTGTTAGGGAAAATGGTTTTATCGTTTGGGTATGTGCCTAAAAAAGATGAACCCCTTTCGTTTCGGGTTTCGGTTGTCGTTCCTTCGTACAATGAAAAGCCTGATGCCGTACTTAAAACAATTGAAAGTCTTTTAGAACAAGAGTATCCTGTGCATGAAATCTTTTTTGTTGATGATGGAAGTAAAGATGTTTCAGGATATGAAGCGATTCAGAAATTAAAAGAAACGCGTAAACTCGATCAACTACATGTGCATCGATTGAAAAAAAATGCGGGAAAACGACATGCGCAAATTTGGGCATTTGAACGTGTGACGGGAGATATTATTTTTACAGTGGATTCTGATGGATACATATATCCTGATGCGGTAAAAGAATTGCTTATTCCATTCCATGATGAAAAAATTATGGCGGTAACAGGACATATTAATGCGCGAAATCGAGATGAAAACTGGTTTACAAAATTATTGGATATGCGTTATGACAATGCGTTTCGTGTAGAACGAGCAGCTCAAAGTGTAACAGGGAACGTACTGGTTTGTTCAGGACCTATTAGCTGTTACCGAGCGGATGTAATTATAGATAATTTAGATGATTATAAAAACCAAACTTTTTTAGGTGAACAAGTTCAGTTTGGTGATGATCGTTGTTTAACTAATTATGCGATCTTGAGAGGGAAAACTGTTTATCAGTCAACCGCTCGTTGCGATACGGACGTACCGAATACCCTTCGTCAATTTATTAAGCAACAAATTCGGTGGAATAAATCCTTTTTTAGAGAAAGTTTAATTGCATTAAAAATTGGATTTAAAAAACCGCGTACACTTGTGTGGGTATTGTTTGAATTATCTCTTTGGATATTATTTGGTTTTGTATTGTTATTTGCTCTGCTGTTTAAATTAAAAACAGTAGGACTGATTATGTTTGTTTATTATTTGGCTTATTTGATGTTATCGGCATATGCTCGAAATGTATTTTATGTATTAAAACGACCTCTTGTCTTTTTAATGGCTCCTTTGTATGGATTGATTCATTTAGGGTTATTATTTCCTCTTCGTATTTATGCATTGTTAACAATTAAGTCAAATGGATGGGGGACAAGATAAGGAGGAATAGAAATGAACAAAAAATTAAAAGAAAAATTGCAAACCAAAGAAGCGACAATAGGTATTGTGGGTCTTGGATATGTAGGACTTCCTACAGCATTTGAAAAAGCAAAAAATGGATACGATGTAATTGGATTTGACGTATCGAATGAAAAAATTGTCATGATTAATCACGGACGAAATTATATTTCAGATGTTGACGATTTTGAGTTTGAACAATTAGTTCAAGCTAAAAAGATTCGTGCAACAATGGAATTTGCTGAATTAAAAGATGTAGATGTCGTGTTTATTTGTGTGCCGACGCCTATTACAAAAGATAAACAACCAGATCTTCGTTTTGTTGAAACAGCAACAGAACAAATTGCTAAATATATTAAAAAAGGAACGCTTGTTATCTTAGAAAGTACAACATATCCAGGTACAACAGAAGAAATTATGGTGCCTAAAATACAAGAAAAAGGATTTATTGTAGGAAAAGATGTGTTTGTTGCTTATTCTCCTGAGCGAATTGACCCAGGGAATCAGACGTACACTCTGGAAAATACACCTAAAGTGGTAGGTGGAGTAACAGAAGCTTGTACAGAAGTTGCGTCTCTGGCAGTGGGGAAAAATGCGTTTCCTGTTTCATCGACGAAAATAGCAGAAATGGCAAAAGTGTTTGAAAATACGTTTCGTTTTATCAATATAGGGTTAGTGAATGAAACGGCGATGCTCTGCGAGAAAATGGGAATCGATACACGTGAAATGATTGAAGCGTCGGGTACAAAGCCGTATGGATTTATGGCGTTTCAACCAGGACCAGGTATAGGAGGTCACTGTATTCCTGTTGATCCTTTTTATTTAACATGGAAAGCGGAGAAAATGGGAGAAAAAACAAAGATGATTGATTTGGCTGGAAAGATTAATGATGGAATGAGCCGTTATGTGGTCGATCAATCGATGAAATATCTTAATAAACATAAAAAAGCATTAAATGGAAGTAAAGTCGCTATTCTAGGTGTGGCGTATAAAAAAGACATTAATGATTTACGTGAATCTCCTGTTTTACCTATTATTAAAGAAATGATTGATGAAGGGGCGCAAGTATTGTTATGCGATCCACATGTTTCTCAAGTCAAAATAGGACAAACAGTATTACCAATTCATTCAGATGAAAAAGACAAAATAAAAGAAGCGGATTTAGTTTTATTAACAACGGATCATAGTGCATTTGATTATGACTATATTGCAAAGCATGCTTCGATTATTTTTGATACGCGAAATGGTTTTAAAGGTGTAAAAGATATTAAAGCAGATTATTATAAGTTGTAATGAAAGAAGAAAAATGGCTGTTGATTGTTTCGTTGCTTTTGACACTGTTTATCTATAGAGGATCACTTGAATATAAAGATCCTATGATTATTACCCATTCTATGGAAAAAGAATGGAAAAAAATAGTAGAATTATTAGAGATATAAACAAATTAAAAAAGAAGGGAAAACCCTTCTTTTTTAATTTAAATTCCAAAGTAACACACCGAATAATGAAAAAATCATGCTTAACATATAAAATGTATGAACAACGCGTTTTTCGCTCCATCCTAATTCTTCAAAATGATGGTGAATAGGTGCCATTTTAAACACTAATTTTTTGCGTATTTTAAACGATCCCACTTGAATAATAACAGATAATGTTTCAAGAACAAAAATAGCCCCTACAATAGCAAGCAATAATTCTGTTTTCGTCAAGATAGAAATTCCTACTAATGCTCCACCAATAGCGAGCGATCCTGTATCACCCATGAAAATTTGAGCGGGATATTTATTAAAAAATAAAAACGCTAATAACCCACCAACAACCGCAGAAGCAAAAACTAATACTTGATGTTCTGAACCTTGATAACTAATGAAACTATAGGCTAAAAATACAATGATTGCTGTTCCTGTTAATAAGCCATCTAATCCATCAGTTAAATTGGTTGCGTTTGTTGTTCCAATAATCAAGAATAATAAAAACGGAATGTAGAACCAACCTAAATCAATATTTACATTTCCGATAGGAAAACGTAAGTGTGTATCGATATGGTTCGTTACTAATAACACGTACACAATGATAGAAAGAACCAATTGTGCTGCTATTTTTTGCTTAGCTGTTAATCCTAAGTTACGTTTAAAAGCGATTTTAATAAAATCATCTAAAAATCCTATTAATCCATATCCTAGAGTCAACACAAGTAGGAAGATAGTTTGAAAAGAAAAATGACCAAAGATTAATACAGAAACGGTAATTCCAAATAAGAAAATGATTCCTCCTATGGTAGGTGTTCCTGATTTTTTTTGATGTGATTTTGGTCCTTCTTTTCGAATGCTTTGTCCAAATTGAAATCGTTTTAATAAGCGAATAACAAAAGGTGCTGAAACAAATGATAAAGCAAATGCAACAAGTAACGCACCAATATTCACGTTTAATCAACCCCTTCAAAAAATAATTGATACCTTATGTAGTTGCGAAAAAGAAAAAGAAACCCTTTCGCATCAAACATAATATTCCTCACATTCTAAAAGCGGAGAAATGGCAATTGCGTCAAGTACATCAGGAGATACAAATCCATCTAACCCTTTAATTTTTTGAAACAATAATTCAAGAGCTTCAAGAGAAACATATTTGCAAACATCAGTTAATCCAATGCGTTGAAATAAAGGACGTGCTAATTCTTTTAACACTTTATCTTTTCGCTCAAGAGGTGCAACGATATACAATTTTAATTTTGAGCTAGGCATCACCGTCATTAAATCAGCCATACGTAAAATACCTGAATAAACAGAACTCGTAATTTCTGCTTCAAATGCACAAACAGGGAAATCTTTTTGAAACCAAATGGTATCAATTAAAGCGATTCCTTTTTTGGCATCTAGTGGAATATCAAATGGTGGTAAATCATCTAAACAATCATCACCTAATCGATCACCTTTGTAATTTCTATTTTGATCATTGCTCGCCATCCATGTATCGCATCCGACTATTTTCCCCATTTCGCGTAACATGAACTGTGTTTTGGCGTGAATCGAAGTATTTTCAGGTAACTGAACTTTTTCTGTCATTTTGGTTAATACATTTTCTTCTTGAACTACTTTTGCTTTTTTTAATTCTTGTTCACTCATATCGCGAAGTAAATAGTCAATTTCATTGAAATAATACTGAAAATCATTACGGAATTCATCAAAAGCTGTCATAAAAAGTTGAGAAGTTACAGATGATAATCTTTTTTGATTTTTGATGTTTTCTTCAATGTCTTTTCCCCATTCATTAATTAACGCTTCGCGTAAAGAATGTGATAAAGTTTCGCGTTCTTCTTCATTAATAATATGGATAAAATGAAGTTCGCAAGACGTAAAAGGATCAGACATCACTGTAGCTAGTGCTGCTAATTTTTTTTCAACAAGAAAAACAATATGGTCATTTTTTTCCCATGTTTCTTTTTTGTGAACATGCGGAAAAGCTTCATTTTTAAAAAAATGTAATAATGCATACTCTGAAATTTCGATCAAATGTGTTTGCACAATACCACCTCACTTTACAAAAAATAGTTATTTTTCTTAGTATATCATAATTTCTTTTTTTAAAACTATACAAAAAAGCGCAAAAATACATTTTTGCACTTTTTTGTTTGTGTTAATTGTTTTTTCGATTTAAAAACACACCAATTCCTACAAATATAAACGAAAAAATCCATATAAAAACTAATGAAATCATACTAAGTTCAATATGTAAATAATTAAAGTCTTTAAATTCTTTTCGTTTAAAGTGTTTTTCTGTTAAATCGCTTACTTCTTTTACAATGGGTGTAAAATTCGTAATTTTTTTCTCGTTCATAAGCTGATCTCGAATTTTAATTTTAAGAAGTTCGTTTTCGCTCCATGAAAATGGATAAACCCAGTTTAATTTTCCATCTTTATTCATACTAAATGAAACAACTAAATCGTTTTTATTTCCATTTTCCCATTTATCTTGTAGGGCAAATCCATATTCTCTCGGTTTGTTTGCACCTACGTTAACAAGGATTATATTTACTTGTTTCCATGAACGTTTTTTTCCTGGATTTTCGGGATCATCAATCATTTTATTTAATCTCGTGTTTTCTTTAGCTAGTTGTTGAAGTGCTTCTTTTTTATGAGGAACACTTCCTATAATTCGGTCAATATAAATGTCATTTCGTATTTCATATGGATAATCTGGTAAGTCTTTATATTGGTTTAAATCAATTTCGCTATGTCGATAAGTAGAATAAGAAGATTGTACTTTGTTCATGTAAGTATGAGTCGAAGCGGTAGGTGTTCCTTTTTTAAAGAGTGATTTTAAATCTGATGTAGAATTAGGATAAGAATCATCCATTTCTTCTCCATCAGGTGTGTAATAAACTTGAAACCAACCGTTGTCTGTTGTTTTTAACTCATTTTCTGCTTCGTGATGTTCCCAATATCCTTGTTTTGTTCGACAAGTGCGATGTCCATCGCTATCGGTTTTACAAGTGGTTTTTGATGGATGCCATTCGTCCCATTCCTCTTTATGTTTCCAATCTTCGATATAACCAGACCACACTTCCGTATCGGTTGTTTGTGCAACGAAATCGATACCAACGATAATAGCCATTAAAATAATGCTAAAAATCGATAAAGCTGTAGCTCTAAGCCATTTTTGAAACGTAAAATATTCCAATGCGAATAATAAAAGTATGCCAAGTAATACAGGTATCCAAAACATATTCTCCCCACCTTTTTTTAATTATCACGTAACTTGATTTCATCATCTTTGCCTGTTTCAAATGCATGTTCTGTTTTTTCAGATGTTACAACAAAATCTTTTGAATCTAATTTTTCAAAATGAAAAATCGCATTCATTACTACATATTTTTGAATAGCTACATTGTACTCACGAATTAAATCACTAATCGCTTTTTGATTGTTTTGAAAGCTTGCTCTTCCAGCTTCTACTTGTTGTTGAAGATTGGAATAAACTTGCCCATTTAAAGAAGGGTTTTGTTCTTGAACAGCTTTCACTAATAGATTTTTATCATTTTCATAACGTCCGCTGATCATTTGATCATACGTTTTTTTGAAATCTTTTGCTTGCATATCTGTTGCCTGTGCAGTTTCTTTGAATGATTTCCACATATTATCATAACTTGATTTATTTGTTGTGTATTGTGAATCAATGCTTTCCTTTAATGCAATAACCGTATTTCGATGACTCCAAATAGATGTAATGCTGATTAAAGCAATAATAACAAGAAAAACAAGAAAACCTACTATACCAATAACTATTTTTTTCATAATTCATCTCCCCTTTTTAAGGGATATTATACGAAAAAAAATGAGTTTGAAAAGGTTTTTATGATAAAATAAAAAGAAAAGGAAGGAATGGATGACATGTACACAAACCGAATTGAATTCAGAAGATTATGTACGCGATTTAAAGATGAGTTTATTGAAAAATATCAAGAGTTATATAAAAAGGGATATATTTATTGGAAAGTAGAATATGAAAGATATAGTTTTTTCATTGAAAGTAAAAAAGTATTTACTCTTCGATTTGTTCCAAATGATTATATCATTGATGTTCAAAATGAAGAACAGGAATATGATGACGTGTTTTGTTTGAATATATGGTCTTTATTTTCTACTTTTTTAACTAGAGAAAATAGGCATTTTCTAGTTCGAAATGTCATGAAAGGAGAAATGGAGTATATTGGAGAAAAAGGTGAAAAAGTGTTAGACATGTTGTCTCTTATTCCGCATGTGTATCGACAAGCAGATGAAGGATACATTGAATTACATGAACATACGTTATTTCCTTTTTTCTATCTTTGGATTAATTTAAAAAAAGAGCCTACAATTTTATGTGGATTAAACCTCGAAAATGTATTGGAAGAATGGCATACAAAAGAAGAAGTAGAAAAATTTTTAACACGTCTGGATAAAGAAGAAAAACGTATGTTAGAACTTCCAAGTGAAGTTGTTAATTTAGTTAAAAGGTATGATCCAAGCGCGTATTTTCATCAACATGAAGAAGTCATTTATCTATTTGGAGAGTCATTTTATATAGATATGGAAAAGTGTTTTGATGAAGATCAAGATTTATATAATTATCATATTGAATCAACTATTGGCGAATATGAGGCAGATGATTTGGAAGAAACGATTTCACTTTTCAAACAAGAATTGGAATCATATCTAAAAAAAGAACGAATTCTCCGATCAACAAGAGGAGAAACAGTAAATATCCTTCCACGTTTTTTTTATGAACTGTTTGAGGAGGAGGCACCTGTATTTGAAACGAATTATGATGAACAACAATTAAATGCCTATTTATTATCGTTAAAAAACTGGCAGATTAAACCGTATCAAAACGGCTACAAAGTAGGCGAATTATACGTATATAAAATAGAAAAGATTATTAAAATCGAAAAAGAAAAAAGCCTTGTTTAACAAGGCTTTTTTTGTCCATATTTAATGAGCTCTTTTTGGTGTAATTTTTCGGTAAAATGGTTATTTAAAAATCCCACGATAACATCGTCGTTGTTCACTTCTAATACTGTTCCTTTTGCATTTAGCAATTTTTTGTTTTTTTCTTGAGGTGAAACAATACAAACTTCATCTCCTTTTTCAACAAATGCAATTTGTTCGCCAATTAATTTTTGCACATAGACTTTTGGAATATGTTCAAGTATTAAATTTGGAACCTTTGCAATTATCTCTCGAATGGTTTTCGCAGAAGTTCCATACGAAACTTTATGGAAAATTAATGAAGCGCTATTATTATAATTGGTGACAAAATGAACGTCTTCAATGCTGCCATAATGTTCGTATAAAAATTGTCCGTCATATAAAAGTTTATGATGTCCAGAACCTGTATCTAATGTAGATTTTTTTGTATAGTGTTCGATAAAAGATGTTAAACCAAGAGATAATTTTTTATATAAATGGTTATCTTTTTCATAGTAATAATCATATTGTTCTTCTACTGCAAGTCTCATATCCGTTGTCTCATCAATCGTTGTTTGAAAAAGATTTACTCTCGTTCCGTTTGAATAAAACGAAATAGGAAAAGAAGTTGAATCGATGGAACGAATGTATAAAAAAGGCTTAAGGCGACATGCAACATCATTTAAAATAACAGATGATTCGTTCATGTTGTTCAGTCTATCAAATAAAACTCTTCCTCCTTTTCTTGCTTGATCTGTCGTATCAATTAAAAGAAAAGGTGCATGTTCGGTTATTTTTTCATTATAGGAAAAATTAATGCTTACATTTTCTAAAAAATTCCCTGTAGAACCAAAACGCCAATAGGGAAAACAGATATACCCATTGGGTTTGATGAGTCCTAAAGAAGAAACTTTTTCTTTATCGAGCATAAGAGACGAGTCTTTTATTAATGAAGATTCTGGAAACACTTTGTCGTATAATTGTTGCGGTTCACAATAAGAAAATCCTAGTTCTTCTAATGTGTTTTTAATTTGCTTTTCATTAAAACGTAAATGTTGATAATGTTTGGATGGTTTAAAAAAACAAGGTGTACATACTTTTTGTTGTGTGACAAATTTCACACGATCTTCACATCCGTGACAAATAGGTTTTGCTTGATCATCTAAAACGAACAAATCACGTTTAGGTGACACTGTACGAATAGTTTTAATATCTGAAAAATAGTAGAAAAATCCATCGTCATTTACATGAGCTTGATTTATAATGGAAATGATTTTCTTCCAATGCTCGGGTGTGATATCTTTTTTCGGAACGGAAAATAAATTTCGTTTTAATGATGTGTAATGCATGCTAATAGCCCCTTTTCTTTTTTTGTATTTATAATTATTATACCAAAGAAATAAACGTTCTAATAAAAAAACTCCCGTTAAAGGAGTTTTTTAATTCGATAGAGACTTTACAAATTCAATTATCGTCATTTTTGGAACAACGTATATTCTTTTTAGTTCCAAAGGATTATCGCCCGTTTGAACAAGTCCAGATTTTGTTGTAAATGCCATCGTGATACCTGATGCTTTTACAGCGGTTGTAGCTTCTTTGTCATACTGTCCGAATGGATAAGCAAAATAATGAACATTATTATTAACAGGTTTTAATGCTGAAATGCTTTTTTTAACATCGTTTGTAATAGCAGAAGCATTATTTGTAATTAATAATGGAATCTTTGATTGAAATCCATGCATGCTATTTGTATGAGATTCATAGTTGAACACATCTTTTGTATTATTCATTTCTTGAATGCTCAAAAATTGAAGGCTTTCAGGATTAAATGGAACAGGTTTTGATGGAATGCGTTCTGTAATAATAAAATTCGTTGCTTTTTGATTGTATTTTTTTAAAATTGGATAAGCATATACATGCGTCGATTTTAACCCATCATCGAACGTAACTAAAACGCTTTTTGCAGGTAAGTTACTTTTTTGTTGCACATAAGCTTCCAATTCTTTAGGATACAGGGTTTCATAACCCTGTTTATGTAGATAATCCATTTGTTCTTGGAATTGTTCAGGTGTGATAGTTGTAGAAGCGTTTTTAAAATCTCCTGTATTTTCAGATTTTTTTAATAAATGATGATACATTAACACAGGAATTCCATTATCTTGTTGTGTTCCTGTTTTTCCAATATACCCAATGCGTCCGTTTACATCGACTTTATACCAATTGGATCCGAATTCACTGATGATCGGATAACGCAGGTTCGATTTAATCATAGCAAAAGGAACTAATTGTCCACTTGTATTATCATAAACGGTCATGTTTTTTATAGTTAAAATATGTTTTTTTGAATTTTTTGCTCCGTTGTTTTTATTTTTATATGTTATTTTTTCAATTATTTTAGTATTGGGCTTATAAATATAACCGTACGAATCTCCGTAATTAATTTTCCACCAGTTTTTTCCGTAATCGCTTGCAATCGTAAATTGTTGTCCTTTTTGTAAATATCCGACAACTTTTAAACCTTCTTCAGCGTCTCTTCTATTATCGAAAATGGGTGTTTGTTCTTTTGTGACTTCAAAATATTTTGCGCTGGAAGCTTCTGCTGATGTTGAATGAAAGAAGATTGTTCCTAATGTTAGAAGTAATGCTGAAATAAAAAAAATAGTTTTTTTCATAAAATCCCTCCTTGTTTGTTTAAAAAATTATAAATTGAAATTTATTTTTATGTAAAAATAAATAATTTTTTGTTATAATGAGAAAAGTAAAGGGGGAATTTTTATGTCAGAAACGATTTATGATGTAGTTATTATTGGTGCAGGTCCTGCAGGATTAACCGCTGCAGTTTATGCCTCTCGAGGTGAAATGAAAACGTTAATTTTAGAAAGAGGGATTTATGGAGGCTTGATGCAAAAAACGGAGGAAATTGAAAACTATCCTGCGTTTAAAACCATTTTAGGTCCTGAACTTTCACAACATATGTATGATCATGCGCTTCATTTTGGTGCAGAGTATGCCTACGGTGATGTAAAAGAAATTACGCAAGAAGGGCATTATAAAAAAATCAATGTTGGAAGTAAACAATACATAACAAAATCCATTATTATTGCAACAGGTGCTGAATACCGAAAATTAGGCGTTCCTGGTGAAGAAGAATTAGCAGGCAGAGGTGTTAGCTATTGTGCGGTATGTGATGGAGCGTTCTTTAGAGGAAAAGAGTTAGTGGTTGTTGGAGGCGGAGATTCTGCCGTTGAAGAAGCGCAATACTTAACAAAATTTGCGGATAAAGTGACCATTGTTCATCGACGTGATTCATTCCGTGCACAAGCAATTTTACAAAAACGTGCATTTGATAATCCAAAAATTGAGGTTATTTGGAATGCAGAAGTAAAAGAAATTCAAGGGGATACAAAAGTAAGCAATATTGTATTAAAAGATGTCGTAACAGGAGAAGAACGTGATTTTGCTGCAGATGGTATTTTCATTTATGTAGGAATGGAACCATTATCAGGTCCTTTTGCACCGCTTGGTATTACGAATCCTTCAGGATGTATTCCAACAGATGAAGAGATGCGTACAAAAGTAGAAGGAATCTTTGCAGCAGGAGATATTCGTGAAAAATCTCTTCGCCAAGTTATTACTGCTTCAGGAGATGGAAGTATTGCTGCTCAAAGTGCACAACACTTCGTTGAAGAATTAAATGAAAAAATCGAAGAAGCATAATTGCTTCTTCTTTTTTTACGAAAAAATTGACAGAATGAAAAAAATAGATAATATGCGATGAGATGAGGTGATGAACATGAAGAAAGCAGGGAAAATTATATCGTTTATCTTTCTTGTTTGTGTTGTTGTCGGACTACTTTCAACCATTCATCCTGGAAAAGGAGTAACAGATCTATTTGCATTAATTGGTTATATAGCTGTTATTATTGGGTTATTATATTTGTTAAATTATGTTTTATTTAAAAAAACGAAAAAAACACAACAAGGAACAAAAAGTAAAAAAGTAATCAAACGAAAAAATCATTCTTTTACCGTCATTCAAGGTGGAAAAAAAAGATAAAACCAATTTTTTTCTCTTTTAAGAGAAAAAAATTGGTTTTATCTTGATTTAGAAACTTACACGCTTGTTTTTTCACGAATTGCTTGTAATACTTCTCCTTTATCACTAAAGTGATGTTTGGTATCTCCGATAATTTGATACGTTTCATGTCCTTTTCCAGCAATTAAAATGGTATCTCCTTCTTTTGCTTCCTTTACAACATATGAAATGGCTTCTTTTCGATCGACAAAAGTTTTGTAATGAGATGAAGACATTCCTTTTTCCATATCGTTTAGAATTTCGCTAGGATCTTCAAAACGAGGATTATCAGATGTTAACACAACAAAGTCCGAGTATTTCTCAGCAATAGATGCCATGATTGGACGTTTTCCTTTGTCTCGGTTTCCTCCGCATCCAACAAGCGTAAACACACGTCCTTTTGAAAATTGTTGAATCGTTGTTAATACGTTTTCTAAACTGTCAGGCGTATGAGCAAAATCGACAATAGCTGTGAACGATTGACCAGCATAAATAGATTCAAAACGACCTTCAACTCCTGGCATTTCTTCTAGAGCTAAAAGGATATCACTTAATTCAATTCCTTGTGTAAAACACGTCACAATAGCAGATAATGCATTGTACACATTAAATTTCCCAATAAGTTTCATGGTTGTTTGAAATGTTCCAAAAGGCGTACAGAGTGTAAAAGAAGTTCCTTTTGGTGTAAGTGATACATTTGTTGCTTGGAAATCGGAGGTATGATCAATTCCATATGTGATGACTTCAGCAGAAGTAATCGTTTTGTATAATGTAGAAGCTTCGTCATCATTGTTTAAAATGGCATATTTTTTTTGATGTCCGTATCCGTTTCCTAATTGAGAAAATAATAATCCTTTTGCTTGTTTGTATTCATCCATTGTTCCGTGATAATCTAAATGATCTTGTGTTAAATTTGAAAATACAGCACTTGAAAAATCAATACCTCGTACACGTCCTTGAACAAGGGCATGAGAAGAAACTTCCATTGCAACATGTGTTACTTTTGCATCGACCATTCGTTTAAGTGTACGTTGAAGATCGAGTGAAATAGGAGTTGTATGAGAAGCTTCTTCCACTACATCTGCAAATTTTGTATGAATGGTGCCAATCACACCTGTGGAATAACCAACATGCGTTAAAATAGATTCAATTAACGTAGAAGTTGTTGTTTTTCCATTTGTTCCTGTAATTCCGATCATGTTTAGTTTTTTAGAAGGAAAATCAAAAAAACGATTTGAAAGAATCGACATTGCTTTTTGCGTATCACTCACAATAATTGTCGTCACAGTAGAGGGAACCTCTACTGTTTTTTCCACAACAATAGCGCTAGCGCCATTGGTGATGGCTTGAGAAATGTAATCATGACCATCTACTGTATGTCCAGAAAGAGCAATAAATAAATCTCCTTTTTGAATGCGACGAGAATCCACTTGAATATCGTGAATATCTATTTCTAATGAACCTGTTGTTTGTTTAATTAATAAATCTTGAAGTAATGTATTTAAACGCATAAAAAAACCACCTTTTTCTTCATTCTGTCCTTTATTATAGCCGTTTTATACACAAAATCCTACCACTTGTTGCAAAATGCGTTAAAATAAAGAAAAGGAAAAGAAAGAGGGATAAAAATGAATGAGTTATTGCAGTCTTTAGGAATTAATGTAAAAGAAGTAGAAAAACTTGCTTCTATTTCTCATCATGAAGATGTTCAAGAAAAAATAAATCAACTAAAAGAAGAGATGAAAGAAAAAATAAATTCGATCAATAACTGCGTCATTGAAATAAATGAAGAGTGGAAAGAAACTAATTTCAACCTATTTTTAAAGGGAAAAATAACGTTTATTGATTTTAAACAAATGGAACCGAATATGGGTTTTCGATCAGAAGCTAATGAATGGAAACAAGTGAAAGTAGAAAATGCATATCAAATGACCATAGGCATGCAAGATACAGGTTTTTATTTTTATATGTACAAAATGGATGGAAAATGGTTTCCTTGTAAAGAGATTATTCACAAAGATTTTTGTTATCCAAAAGATTGTCCCGTTTGCAAAAAAAGACAAAGTCAACAACATATATGCGCAATATTAAGTGATAATCATGAGAGATTTATTGACAGAATAAAAAAAGATGCCAAAACGCGTATTCCTTTTATGTTTCATTTCCCTGGTGAAATGATATCGTATGAAGAAGGATTTGCATTAGCAAAAAAAGAAGAAATTCAAAAAACACTCCGTTGAGTGTTTTTTTTATGTAAAAAAAGATGAAGCTTAGCTCCAACTTATCCTATTTTGTAATGTCCTATATATGTGTTTATTAAAAGGATAAGTTGAAGCATTATTAGATTAATAATTTGATGTACATTTAATACCATTTACTGTCCAGCCTTCCATTACCATTCCAAATTTTTTAACAGATTCCAAGTCACAAGTGTTTCCGTGAATACGAAATCGTAATTCGTTTCCTGTGCCTCTAAAGTATTTACTTGCGAAAGAATACAATCTAATTTCACCATGTCCTGGAAAAATGCCTGAAACGTAGGAACCTCTCATCATATCCTTAAACGTTTCACCGCACATTTTTCCGCCTACTTCTTCAATAGCCATTTGGAAAACAACGTAAATAAATTTTGCTTTTCTTAATCTTTTTTTCGCTTCTGAAAGTTTCATTGAAACAAATCCTCCTAATATAAAGTATGGTGAGTATATGTCAACAAAAATGAATGTCAATCATTTTCTTTAATGTTAAAAATAACCTTTTCAATTGAAAAAAACACGTATTGATTGTAAAATAAGAATATAAAATAAAAAGGAGATGATAGTCGTTGTCATATAAAAAGATTTGTTTAGCACTATTTATTGGTTTTTTCGGTATGCAAGCAAAAGGAGTAGAAGCAGCTACTAAAGCAGAGCCTACTGTCGTCATTGCAGTTAATTTTCAAGATCAAAACGTCATGCAAAAAGATACATATTATCACAATTTGATATTTGATTTAAAACAAAAATCGGTAGCTAATTATTATAAAGAAATATCTTATGGAAAAATACAAATAAATCCTGTGAAAGAAACAGCGGGTATTAAAAATGACGGTATTATTCGTGTAAATGTCGCTTCTAAACATCCTGATGTAGGAGGAGAGTACGCAGAAAGATCTACATTGGTACACTCTGTTTTAAAGGAAGCGTTAAAAAAAGCGGATCCTTATATTAATTACGCTCAGTATGATAAAAATAAAGACGGAAAAATTTCGCGAGATGAACTACATATTATTTTCGTTTTTGCAGGATTTGATACTGCTATGATTAATAAATCTCCTTCCATCTGGTCGCATAGTGGTAGTTTATACGATGTATATAAAGTAGATAATGTACAAATTGGAAACTATGAAAATGATGGGGGATACATTATTGTAGGAGATAAAGGATATGAAAAAAGCATTGGCAACACAACAAAGTCTTCTTATTTACCTTCGTCTATAGGTGTATATGCTCATGAATTTGGGCATGAATTTAATTTACCTGATTTGTATGATGCAGATGGATCATCTCCAGGAATAGGACCTTATAGTTTAATGTCCAATGGGATGTTTGGTTCTCTTGAAGATAAAAAAGAAAGACATGGTGAAACGCCTGTTCATATGGATGCGTGGTCAAAAATAAAAGCGGGATTTGTTAAACCGACGGTTGTTACAAAATCAGGAGAATATACCATGTATGAATCGACGAATCCTCATTACAATGTACTGAAAATTCCGACTTCTAATCAATATCAATATTATCTTGTTGAAAATAGACAATTAAAAGGATTTGATGCAGGATTAAAAGGTTTTGGAGAAAAACATGGAGGAATAGCTATTTGGTATATTAACGATGAAGTTTGGGGTAATGCAGATGAAGATAATAAACAAGTTAGTTTAATTAATGCAGGCGAACGTGCAGGTCAGATGGGTTATAGTGATTATCAACCGTTCTTCCGTAAAGGATATGTGGATCGTTTCGGTTTGTATAAAGAAAAAGAAACAATCTTAACTAATGGAAAAAGAACAAATGTCTCAATTGTAGTGAAAAATGGTTCATCTTCAAAAATGAGAGTACAAGTAACAGTTCCAAAGGAAACAGTAAAGTACAAAGAAATAGAAAAACCTGCAAATTTTAAAGCATCTGTTGTAACGAAAAATTCCGTCACGCTTACCTGGAATGCGGTGAAAGATGCTTCTTATTACATTGTGACGCAAAATGGTGAAGAAGTGTATCGAGGAAAAAATCTAACATTTACAGATAAAAATTTATCGCCGAATTCTTCTTACGGATATACGGTGAGAAGTTCAAACGGATATTATGAAAGCGAATATTCAATTATTGAATTATATACAAAAAAGTAGCCTTTAGGCTACTTTTTCACGAGAAAGGGAGAAATTAAAATGAAGACAATTTATGAAGATCTGAGGGAAATGAAAAATAAAAATGAACAAGTCAATAATTTTTTTGGGCATTTAGGTATGGATCGTTGGGAGATGAGGGCATATATCGAAAAAATGGATCAACCTGAATTTCAAGATCTATTTGAACAAGAAAAAGAACAAATGATGTTTCATGCTGAACAGTTAAAAAAAGAATGTCAAAAAATATATGAAAAATACGAAAAAGAAAAATTTAAAAACTTTCAACTGTCCAATGTGAAAAGCGTAAAAATAAAAGAAATAGGCGGACCTCTATCAATTTGGACTGAAAAAGAAGAAACGGAATTCGTTGAAACAGACGCTTGTGTATTGATTACGATGGAAGTGAACGAGGAAATGTTCCATATTGTCTTACATCAATACAATGGAAAATGGTTTTCGCAAGTAATAACTCATGTTAATTTACAAGGAACATGTCATATTTGCGGAAAAACGAATGAAGAGTCTAGTGATTGCTCGACACTTTCTTTTTATTGGGAAGAAGTGCTCGAGTTATTACGAACAAAAAGTAAATTTCGTTTACAATTACTTCCTATTCAAGGAGACATTTATGATTTTAACGTTGGTATGGACGAATTAGGATATGCTTACAGTTTGGAAAAAGATTTTTGGTACAAAAAAAAGTGAAAAAGTAGCCATAGGCTACTTTTTTTGATTGTTAAGTCGTTTAAAAATAGGAGTAGAAGGTAAAACCTTTGTTCCAGCAGGAAGTGAACCGAAAATTTTAGCACTTTCCCATGTTTTTAACGTCTCGTCTTGGATAGTTAACAAGTGAAAAACTTGTTGACTTGATTTTGGTAAAAATGGTTGTAGTAACACAGCAATGACACGAAGTGTTTCCGCTAAATGATAAAACACAGTTTGCGCGTAATCGGAATCTCGTTTAGCTAGATTCCATGCCTGGGTATCGTCAATATATTTATTTGCGTACGAAATAAATTCCCAAAGATGGGTTAATGCAACCGAAAGCTGAAATTCATTCAAAGATTCTTCGACTCTTTGAATGGTTTTGGATGAAAATTCTATTAAGTTTTCTTCAAAATTCGTAGAATTTTGAGGAGTGGGAATAACGAAATCAAACGATTTTTGAATCATCGTCAATGAACGATGAATAAGATTACTAAACGCATTCGCGAGATCGCCATTAATTCGCTCTTCAAAACGTTCCTGTGAATAGGTCCCGTCTTTTCCGAATGGAATTTCGCGTAAAAGAAAATATCGAAGCGTATCTGAACCATATTGTTCAATTAACACTTTTGGATCGACGATGTTTCCTTTTGATTTACTCATTTTCCCGCCTTGAAGCAGTAACCATCCATGAGCAAATAATTTTCCTGGAAGCGGAAGACCTAAAGCTAAATGTAGGACAGGGAGATAAATACCATGAAAACGAACGATTTCTTTTCCAATTAAATGTACATCAGCTGGAAAATAACGTTGAAACTGTTCTTGTTTTTTCGGATCATCTGAACCATATCCAATTGCGCTCCAGTAATTAGTCAGTGCGTCAATCCATACATAAACGACATGTTTCGGATCATTTGGAACAGGAATACCCCAACTAAACGTTGTGCGAGAAATACTTAAATCTTCTAATCCCTTGTTTAAGAAATTTTCCACCAATTCATTTTTTCGAGAAGATGGCTCCAACCAAGTTGGATTTTTTTCATAAAACTCTTTTAATTGGTTTTCGTACTTACTGATGCGAAGGAAATAACTTTCTTCTTCTACTTTTTCAAGTTCTCGTTCGCAATCAGGACATTTCCCATCTTTTGTTTGAAATTCTGTTAAAAACGTTTCGCAAGGGGTACAATACAAGCCTTCATATTTTGAAAGGTAAATATCATCGTTTTCAAGTAATTTTGTAAAAATGGTTTGAACAGCTTCTTTATGTTGAATGTCTGTTGTACGAATAAATTCATCATACGAAATATCAAGCTTGTCCCATAAATCTTTGATCCAGACAACTAAGTTGTCTGTAAACTTCTTTGGATCTTTTCCTGCTTCAGCAGCTTTTCGCTCGATTTTTTGACCATGTTCATCGGTTCCTGTTAGAAAAAACGTATCATAACCTTTTAAACGTTTATACCGCGCAAGCGTATCGGCTGCGACTGTTGAATAAGCGTGCCCGATGTGTAATTTATCGCTTGGATAATAAATAGGTGTTGTAATATAAAATTTCTTTGTCATTTTTCCCATCTCCTTAAAGGTAATAGAATTATTATACACGTTTTAACTCAGAAGGTCGAAAGGCTTCTTTAAAAAAGTGTAAAAATTCAACTAATACTTTATCTCCTCGTTTTCCTTTTACAACCCCTGTTAAACCACGTAAAACTTCATGGTCTTCTGTTGGTTCTGTAATTTCTACTGCTACGTCTTCTTCAAATTCTGCAAGTTCTTCTCCGATCAGCTCCTGTTGATTGATTTTAATTCGTTTCTCAATATCAGGGTGTTCTTCTTTGTATGCATAAACAAATTGATTCCATGTTTTGTAGCCATTGTTCATTACTTTTTTATCTGAATATAAAACACTTTTTCGTCTTTTCGGGACGATGATATTAGACGAAGGAGTTACATAATCAGCGTTAAATAAAATTCCTTCATCAAAATACATAAGCGGTGCATACCCTTTAAAAAATGAAAGTGGTAAACGTTTTTTAAGTTCGCTGGAAGTTGTTTTAAAAGGTAACGGAATCTTTAATTCTTCCAATACTTCTGGGATACTCGGGAGAGGTCCTTTCATTGCATCTTTTATAGGGTCTGCTGTTGCGACGTACACTTCGTCGTTTAGAAAATAATAATGAAGTTTCGTTTCCTTTTTTTTAGAATTTTCAATGATATCTGCTTCTTTTTCCACTTTTTCTGCTTTGTAAACAAATGGTTTATAGACACCGTCTTCTTCGAAAATACCGATATAATTTTCTTTTCCTGATTGAATAGGAGGAAGATTCACTTGAAAAGAACATACATGATTCCTTACTTTTAAATTTGCTTCTTTCCAATATTTTTGACTTCCTCTTCCGTCCACGGTGTGTTTAATTACCATCAGTATATCTTCAAATCCTTCTGGTGGAAGTACGCCTATAATCGTAGCACTTAATTTAAGGGTTTTTCCTGTTTCTCCGTCAATGTAAATAGGAAATTTAAATGTAATATATCCATTTACTTCCTCGTAACTAAAACGATTTTTCATTTTCGTTAAATCTAAGCAAGAAATTTTTTGCATAAGCCCATTCTCCTTTGTTGTTTAGTTGTTTTAATTTTAACACAATTTCAAACACTTTTATTTTTTAAAAAAGGCTTTTATCCACAAAACGTCCGTGATAGAATAAAGGATATTGTTAAAGATGAAAGGAAGAAACGTATGATCCCTAAAGACGCGATTATTACGGTTGCAGGAACCGTTGGAATTGGAAAATCAACTTTTACACGTGCGCTAGCTGAGCGTTTGTCTTTTCAAACATCTTTTGAAAAAGTAGATGGAAATCCATATTTAGAATCGTTTTATAGTGATTTTAAGCGATGGAGTTTTCACTTGCAAATTTACTTTTTAGCAGAACGTTTTAAAGAGCAAAAACGTATGCAAGAAAGTGGAGGAGGATTTGTACAAGATCGTTCGATTTATGAAGATACAGAAATTTTCGCAAAAATGTTAATGGAAGAAGGAAACATGACGCAAGTCGATTATGAAACTTATACGAGTTTATTTGATGCGATGGTGATGACGCCTTATTTTCCAACGCCTGATGTATTAATTTTTTTAGATGCGGATTTTGATCAAATTATCGAACGTATTCAAGAACGCGGAAGAGAAATGGAACAAGAAACACCAATCGACTATTGGAAAACTTTATATGAGCGATATCAAAATTGGATAAAATCATTTACATTATGTCCCGTTGTACATATTAATATAAACGAATACGATGTCATGCAGGACATCGGAACATTAGACCCGATTATTGAGAAAATTGAAGAAGCTATTTCTAAAAAAAGAAACATTTGAAAAATCAAATGTTTCTTTTTGTCACTTATAAAGGGAAAAGAAGTGCTATTTAGAATAGTAAAGTGAAGGGAGAGGAAAAACATGATAAAAGAAGCGATTTATCATCGTCCGAAAAACAATTTTTCATATGCATACAATGAACAATGGGTTCATATTCGTCTTCAAACGAAAAAAAATGATGTGAAGCAAGTGGTGATACATAGTAAAGATCCATTTGAATGGGGCAACATGAATCAAACTTCGATGAAGAAAATGGGTAGCAATGAATGGTATGATTTTTGGCAAGGAGAAATAAAACCAACAAATCGACGACTCGAATATTTATTTGAAGTAAAAGATGAAAGGGAAACATGGTTTTATACTGAAAAAGGATTTTTCTCTTCATTAGAACATAGCAAAAATCCGTTTAAATTTCCTTTTTTAAATAAAATTGATGTATTTACAGCGCCAGATTGGGTAAAAGACACCGTATGGTATCAAATTTTTCCAGAACGTTTTTGTAACGGTAATGAAAAACGAAACCCTGTAGATACAAAACCTTGGGGAAAAGAAGAACCAACGTGGGATAATTTTTTTGGTGGAGATTTAGAAGGTGTCGTTGAAAAATTAGATTATTTAAAAGAATTAGGGATAACAGGTATTTATTTTACACCGCTTTTTAAAGCAAAAAGTAATCATAAATATGATACGATTGATTATTTTGAAATTGATCCGCAATTTGGAGACAAAGAGACGTTGCGAACGGTTGTAAAAGAAGCGCATAAACGCGGAATTCGCGTAATGCTTGATGCTGTATTTAACCACTGTGGATATTATTTTCAACCATTTCAAGATGTACTTGAAAAAGGAGAGCAATCAATGTATAAAGATTGGTTTCATATTCATAAGTTCCCAGTACAAAGAAATCCTGTTCCATCATATGACATGTTTGCTTTTACAGGAGATATGCCAAAGTTAAACACAGAAAATGAAGACGTTAAAAATTATTTACTTTCAGTAGCACGTTACTGGATTGAAGAATGTAATATTGACGGTTGGCGATTAGACGTGGCAAATGAAGTGGACCATGTATTTTGGCGCGAATTCCGTCGTGAAGTAAAAAAAATCAAACCCGATTGTTATATTTTAGGTGAAGTATGGAATGATGCTATGCCTTGGCTTTCGGGTGATCAATTTGATGCGGTAATGAATTATCCGTTAGCACAATGTATCATGGATTATGCAGCGTATGGAAATTTATCGATTTCAGGATTTAGAAACGAAGTAGAAGAATTACTATTTAAATATCCGAAAAATGCCCACGAAGTATCATTTAATTTGTTAGGAAGTCATGACACGGCGCGTATTTTGCATGCTTGCGGAGAAAACAAAGAAAAACTAAAATTATTGTTTTTACTTCAGCTTACGCTCTCAGGAAGTCCATGTATTTACTACGGAGATGAAATTGGAATGACGGGTGGAGGAGATCCAGCTTGTCGAAAATGTATGATTTGGGAAGAAGAAAAACAAGATCGTGAACTTTTCACATTTGTAAAAAATCTGATCACCTTACGAAAAACCTATGGTTCTCTTTCGCAAGGAGAACTTGTGTTTCATGGGCGTGAAGATGTGTTAGCATTTGAAAAAAGAAAAAATGGTGAAACTATTTTTGTTGTCATAAATGCCTCAAATCAACCAAAAAAGATCGAATTCATTCATTCTCATTTAACTTTGTTAAATGGAAATGGAAAAAGTGCAGATGGAAAAGAAATAAATTTACCTCCATATGGTTATATGATGTTTAAAAAATAAAAAAACTGCTCAAAGGCAGTTTTTTTATTTTTTAAAAACTTACGCCATTTAGTGGCGATGTTAAACGAACATAAAGCAAACTTAACCCAAGCGTTCCAAAAACAACACAGAAAAAAAGCAACAATAACCAGTTAATTAAACGAAGTTTCATATGTAGGGTCTCCTTTTTTGCTTTTATTATAAAAAGAAAAAATTGAAAAAGATATAGGTACCATTACCTATAAAGGAGAAAAATAAAAAGAATTACACAAAGTGAAAAAATCATATATAATAAATTACGAACAAATATCAAAAGAAAAGGGGAATTAGAAGATGCATACATTTTTATCAATTTTAGCACTTTTTGTTTCATTTCATGGGTTAGTTTTTGCTATTTTAGCTGTTGCGTTTACCCATAAGGTAATTTTGAAAAGTAGTCGAGGAAAAGATTGGGTGAGCAAAAGTTATCTAATTGCTAAATTCATAGGATTTTATTTATATGGCGTAGCAATATTTAACATTGGCTTAAAAGATCAAACGCCTTCTGCTTACTTTGCGGTACTTGCGTTTTGGATTGGTATAATTTTGTTACTAGAAAGTACGGTAATTGATGGAGAATATGACTATAGTTTAACAAGAATTGTAACATCTCTTTTTACATCAGTATATTTCGTACTAGGATTAGTTCTTTTTTCTGCCTTTTTATTTATGACCATTTTTTATCCAATGGGACTTGCTGATACAAAATTAGAAGTAGCGAAAGCAAACGTGTCAGAGAAATCTTTAGAAGCGACGAATGAAAAAGAATTGCCTGTTGTGGGAGATCACTATGCAGAGTATGTAGCAAAACGTAAATTATCTTCTTGGAAGAAAAATAGTTCATACTTTACGCTAGGAAAAGGAATTAAACAAAGCATTAAAGGAAAACTTTATTATGCATTTCCAATTGAATACCGCGGATTTAGTAAATGGTTGAAAGGTCAAAATATCCCTGGTTACATTTTAGTGAACGCAGAAAATCCAAATGCAAAAGCTCGTTTTGTTGCATCTGAAATGAAGTATGTGCCAAGTGCTTATTTTGGAGACAATGTAAAACGTATGGTTCGTAAAGAACATCCAACATCAGTATTAATGGATATTTCATTTGAAGTAGATGATAATGAAAAACCATATTATGTTGTGCCTTACGGTCATTACGATGCATATCGTGATGTGCGTATTGTGGATGGAGCCGTTTTAGTTGATCCTAAAACAGGGAAACAAAAGGATTATAAAGCGAAAGATGTTCCAGCGTTCGTTGATCAAATCATTCCAACAGATATAGCACAAGAACGAATGGAATGGTATGGCGCTTTCCGACAAGGTGGATGGTGGAATGCATATGGATTTATTTTATCTTCTCAAACAGGTGTTGTTGAACCAACGAAGTGGGGAGATAAAGATGGTGTAGTTGGTCTTTATAATAACCAAAAAGAATTAATGTGGTTTAGTGATTTTACAAATCCAATGAGTGGTTCAGATGCCATGGTAGGTTTTGCAACAATGGATGCAAGAACAGGTAAAATTATGTATTATGATGGAATAGATGGTCTTAGCGGAAAAGATGCGAAAGATGTTTCTTCAAAAGGAGCATTAAAAGCGGAAGATTTAAAAGGAAATGTACGCGGTTTATTTATCATTCTTAATCAACCTACATGGTTAGTGTCTCTTGAAGATAAAAAACACGTGTATCGTTATACAGCATTTGTGAATGTAAATGATACGCAGGTTTATGCATATGCTAAAAATACAGATGAAGCGTTGGATAATTATCAAACGGCGATTGCTGATTCAGGTAATTCAACGGATGCTTCAGCAACAAAAGATGTAGAAATTGGAAAAATTGATGGAAGAGTTGTTGCTGTTTACAAAAAAGAAGTAAAAGATAAAACAAATGTTCAATTTATCTTAGACAACAGCGATAAAATCTTTACTGTTACAACGGAACAATATCCTTATGCGATGTTTATCGATAAAGGTGATATAGTAAGTGTTCAATATTTTGATACTAAGTTAACAAAAGTATCCGTAAAAGAATTTAAAGATACGACAATCAATAAATAAAAAAAGAAGCCTTTTGGCTTCTTTTTTTTTGACAAAAAAAAGAAGAATGCTAAGATGGTGAACATAACTATTGGGAGGGATAAAAATGAAAAAAATAAGCATTATCTTCTTTTTATCAGTATTAATTATGGGATTAGCCGCTTGCGGGAAAGAAGAAAAAACATCTGAAAAAAAAGAAACAAAAAAAGTAGAAGAAACAGCGAAAAAAGCAACTATTTTGGTGCCTAAAAAAGAAATACAGCAAGCAATGAAAGAGACAAATGATAAAGTAATCGCTTTTTATCAAACGCAAAATGAAGCGGAAACAATTTTTACACAAGCGATGAATAAAGAAATCGATGTCCCTACATTTCAAAGACAATATGAAGAAAAAATAGGGCAATTAACAACACTAGTTACACAAATTGAAGGAACCTTAAAAGCAAGTGATTACAATGAAGTGGATAAACAATTTGTTGCTTATTATCAAAATGTCGCAAGTATTTTAAAAGAAAAAGAAAAAGCCATCACAAATGACGGGGAAATAGATGGAAAAAGTATAAACAAAGCAACAGAAAAAATGAAAAAAGCCACAACTAAATATAATGAATTATTTTCAAAAAAATCACTGGAAGTCCAAAAATAATGATGAATTTTATGTTAAAATAAAGCAGAGGTGATAAATATGAAAATTGGTGCAAATGTGAGTATTGCAGGAACGGGATTACTTGCTGCAATTGAAGAAACGATTTCATATAATGCGGATGCATTTATGATTTATACGCGAAGTAATCGAGGAGGTAAAGCGCGGGCGATTACAGAGTTTCATGTGGAAGAAGCAAAAGAATTAATGATTAAACATGGAATTTCACTAAAATACGGCGTTGTTCACGCTCCTTATACCATAAATTTAGGAGGAGAAGAACGAGCACGTACAATTGGAAAAGAAATATTAAAAGAAGAAATTAAACGCGCGGAAGCATTAGGTATTCCAAACGTCGTATTTCATCCAGGTGCTCATGTAAAACAAGGTGTGGAAGTAGGCATTCAACATATTATCGATTCGTTAAACGAAGTATTAACGGGAAATGAAACCATAAATCTTTGTTTAGAAACTATGGCGGGAGATGGATCTAAAGTTGGAAATTCATTTGAAGAAATTGCACAAATTATTGCAGGTGTTGAAGAGTCAAAACGACACGTAATGGGTGTTTGTATGGATACATGTCATAATTTCTCTTATGGATATGATATTGTAAACGATTTTGAAGGTGTGATTGAGCACTTTAATCAAACAGTTGGATTAGATCGTTTAAAAGTGCTTCACTTAAACGGTTCAAAATTTCCACTTGGTGCAAAAAAAGATCGTCATGCTAATATTGGCGCAAGTGATGAATACATGGGAAAGGAAGCGTTGAAAAAAATCGCGAATCATTCCATTTTTGAAGACATACCTGTTATTTTGGAAACGCCATTTGGTCAATACGCGGAAGAAATTAAATTTTTACGCGGTGAAGTAGCAGTGTTAGCAGAAAAATCATTAAAATAAAAAAACGGAGACATCTCCGTTTTTTTTATATGGCAACGTGTTCGAGATAACTCGAAAAACTAGATGGAATTTCATAAAATATATCTGTTATAATTAGTGAATCATTTTTTATAAGTGTTTCAAGATAAGAGGTAGCTTCATCAAACGTTGATAAAAAACCTTTTGTTAAAGAAAAATCCATCATTTGTTCTTTTTCATCAAAAATACAGACTTCATACCCATCAACAATTGAATTCATATAAACAGTCACTTGTTTCAACTAAATCCCTCCTAAAAACTAGCATGTACACAAACGTAAAAAAAGATACCGAATATGTTCTTTTTTTTATATAATAAAAAAACCGACACGTTGTGTCGGTTTTTAAATCAAATCTACATCAAAATTTTCTTGAAAATAATGAACGGCACGTTTTAATTGAAAAGCATTTTCAATTTTTTCTACTTTTTTATCCACAATTTTAAATAAAAGTAGCGGTAAAGAAGAATCTTCTTCATGATAATACACGCCAAAAAGTTCATCTTCAAAATCAAATTGAAGTAAAAGTGCATAACGTTCCTGATGTTGTTGAGTGGTCGGATCATCAACCGTTAAAAAGAAGTAATCAAAGATGCTATCAAATAATTCTTGAACTTTTTCTTTAGAAAGTGGTTTTGTTTTGATTTCATCATCTTCTGTATGAATAGCTTTATAAAAAGAAACTTCTTTTGTATCTTCAAAATAAACTAATAAATATTGATCATAATTAAGACTAAACGAATAATAACGACATTCGCGTTCTTTCGGTTTAAAAGGGATAATATTAGACATGATCAAAACTCCTTTTCTTTTTTCTTTATCAAAAAGAAGAAGAAAACCTTTTCGTTTCATAAAAAAAACGTGCTGGGAAGGCACGTTTTAAAGAAGGCTACATTTCGAACAAAAAAGTTGATGAGGGACACATAAAGTAATATGTCTTGTTTTCTCATGTACATCACCCCTAATGTAAAAGCCATATAGAATTTTCAATCAATTCCTTTGGCAACCCGACTAGCATCGTTAACCATTAGCCTCGTAGTTTTGCGTCCTAACCTTTCGATTAGTTTGCCCTTTTCAAAGGAGCTGTACACCCCTTTTATACACAGCTTTTTTTCTTTGTCAACCACTTTTTTATAAAAAAGAGGATTTTTTTTCAAAATCCTCTTTTTTTAATTTAAATGTTGGTTCGAATCCATTTATCACCAAGCCATGTATTGATTTTATACCACCCATTCCATTCTTGAGTTGCTTTTACAGGTTGTGGACTAAGTGCCAGTGTTGTAGCTTTTTCTGTAAAAGGTGCATCGTGAAGAGTGGTAACTTTACTTAAATAAAGCGTACTTGAAATGGTATTAATTGTTCCTTCTATTTTATAAGTAGGTATGATCCATTTTTCGCCAAGCCATGTTTTAATTTTATACCAATTATTCCATTTCTCTACAACTTGTACTTTTTGAGGAGTGATGGTAGATGCTTTTGGCGCGTTAGAAAAAGGTGCATCATATAAAGAAACGTTTTCAAAAGTAGTAAGTGGGACGGAAAGTTTTTGTGTTTCTCCCTCAATTATATAAGGAGAATAAATCCACTTATCACCAAGCCACGAACTAATTTTATACCAATTGGTTCCTTTTAATTGAGCTTTTGTTGTAACGGTTTGAGCACCTAGTGCCGAAATTGATTTTGTATCTTTTACATTATTATACATAGATGTCTTTTCTGTTAAGGTGATTTTTTTAGCTACATCAACAACGACATTTAAAGGTCGGATCCATTTTGGTCCAAGCCATGTATTAATTTGATACCAATCATCTTGTTGATCGATCACTGTAACGGTTTGAGCGCCAATAGAAGAAACAGAATTTAAACTAGAAGGTGTATCATATAAATATGTTTTCTCGATAACGCCAATTGAAAAAGATTGAAATAATGGAACAAGTGTAACAGGATTTGTTGAGATTGCTTTATTTCCTGCTGCGTCAATGGACGTAATAATAACAAAATAAGCACCAGGAACTATATTTTTTCCGCTCCAATTAAATGTTTTTGTTCCTGCTGGTTCAAATGTTGCTGTTTTTAACGTAGCTTCTGTTGTATGGTTGCTATTTAATAAAATGACAGATGTTGTTGCATCTTCATCAGTCTTATAGGTAACATTGATGTTATTTTGCGACTCAACAATCGTTTGAACATTTGAAATAACAGGAGCTGTTGTATCAGCTGGCGGTGGTGGAGGTGGAGGACTTATTTCTGTTCCTGTAGTCGTTCCATAAAGTGTGGCACCTGTGTAATAAAAGGCAAGAATACTTTGATAGCTGTATCCTTTTTTAGCCATTTCATTGGCACCGTATTGACTCATCCCTACACCGTGTCCATATCCTTTTCCTGAGAAAATAAAATCTGTACCACTTTTAACAGGTGCATCTAAGTAGATGCTTTTTACATTGCTAGCACCTAACAAATTTCGCACAGTTGAAGCGGCGATATCAAATGTAAAGGTGGTTCCATCGGGTTTTTTAGCAGTAAAACGAAGTGTTTTTGTGCGTTGACCCTCTGTATATGATAAGCGTGTAACCGATGTAATGCTTTGAATAGTTGAACTTGTATAAGATTTTACAGCATTGATTAAATTGCTTTCGCTAATGGTGTACGAAAATTTATTTACAGGATCATATGGATCTTGTTTTGCTTGTAAATAAAAAAAAGTAGAACTTCCACCCCAAGCACCTGTATTGGATTCGATATAGCCTCCATTACTAGAAGAGTAAAAGGCACTAATTAAATTACCATTATATTTTAATACTTGATTGTTTGTAGCATTGATCACACGATCCATTTTTTCCGTATATTGATTAAGTGCATATCCTCCGTACACTTGATAAGCTTGTGTGTCGGGAACTGTTTTCCCTATATCATCGATTGAAAATGTTCGCGCTGCAACTGTCTGAGCTTTCAATGCTTCTTCGCTCCAGGAAGCGGACATTTCATTTGGGACAACGCCTTTTAAGTAATCTTCAAAAGGTAAAGTATTAATCGGGCGAATGTACCCTGATTCAATAGTAAATTCCATTGAACCTAAATAGGTCATATTGTTTAATTTAATTAAATGATCCGTATTATAGACACTTGGTGTTAAGGTAAAGCTTGCACCGTAAGATGTGACTTTTGTTGTGCCGTTATACAAATTAAATAAACCATTTTCTAATTTTAACGTATAGATCGTTCCTTTTGTTAATGTCGTTGCAGGATTGTTATTTACATAATACGTATCTGTTACTTCTAACGAAGCTTGTGTTACATTTTTTAAATAATTAGAGAGTTTAACAGAAATATCTGTACTAACTGCATCAACACGAGTTGTAGAAAATGGAGTGAAAAATGTCAAATTGCATGAGAGTAAAACTGTAGTAAGAGCAATTGAAATTATTTTTTTCATGATTCTCCCTCCTTTTACTTGTGCCTTCACCATAAGGAAAAAAAGAAAAAGATCAAGTTTTTCAGACGAATAAATTGGTATTTTTTGGTATTTTCCGAAAAAAACTTTTATTTTTTAAAAACTCTGTTATAGTCGAAAAAAAGGAGGGGTTTCATGAAGAAAGAAAATCTCGTTTTAGGCATTTGTTCTCTTTTTTTATTGGTTATTTTTGGAAAAATGTTAAAAACGGAATGGGTAGATATAGAAAAAATTACATCAAAAAAACAATTAATACGTGTATTAAAAAAAGAAAAAAACACTTCTCATTTTGATAGTAGAAGTTGTCGAGGGATAGATGACGGAAAAGTGTTGCGTCCTGCGGTAGTAAAAACATGCGAAGGTGTTAGTGATATTTCAAGCGGGAGAGTGTTAAGTCCATCATCGCTCAAGTCATCCACAGGAAGTGTAACATCCTCATCCTCGTCTAAAGTATCAGAGAATTTTTCAAAAACGAATGTACAAGAAGAAGGAATTGATGAAGGAGATACCATTAAAACCGACGGCGCTTATTTTTACGAAGTAAGTGATAAAAAAGTAACAAAATTGGATTTAAAAGGAAAAGTAAAAAAATCGATCTCTTTTGGAAAAGGTGTTACACCAGAGGAATTATATGTAGATAAAAAGAATGTCATTGTGATTGGGAAAGATGATGTGTACACATTTGTAAACATCTATGATAAAAAAAGCATGAAAAAACAACAAGAGCTTAAAATGGAAGGTTCAGCATTAGGTGTGCGCAAAATAAACGATAAAATGTATGTTGTAATAGATAAAGAAATAAATGGCTATAATGACTATTCTTTGCCAGAATATAAAGATTCGGTAAGTACAGGTAAAAAAGAAATTAATTTTAATGATTTTCATTATGGAACGAAAAGAAAATTAGATGAATATATAACGATTTACGCTTTTTCTACAACGAAAAAAGAGCCTGTTCATATGAGTACGTTTTTAGGTTCTGGAAATGGGATATATATGTCCGACAATGCAATTTATTTAACTGCAACGGAAGATTCTGATACGGTTATTCATAAATTTGCAATTGATAAAGAAAACGTTTCGTTTGAGCGAATTGGAAAAGTCACGGGACGCACATTAAATCAATTTTCAATGGATGAATATAAAGATAATATACGCATCGCAACAACTGATGGAACAGGGAATTATATTCATGTTTTAAATGAAAAATTAAAGCCAGTTGGAAGTGTAGAAAAATTAGCGATCGGAGAACAAATAAAATCGGTTCGATTTATGGGTGATAAAGGATATGTAGTTACGTTTAAAGAAGTAGATCCATTGTTTACACTGGATTTAAAAGACCCTACGCATCCTATTGTAAAAGGAGAATTAAAAATTCCTGGTTATAGCAGCTATCTTCATCCGTATGACAACCATCATTTAATTGGTTTTGGTGTGGACGAAGGAATAAAAATTTCGTTATTTGATGTTGAAAATATGCGATACCCTGTTGAAGAATTTTCGGAAATATTCGGTGATTCTAGTACAAAATCAAGTGCTTTAGAAAATCATCATGCGTTCTTTTTCTCAAAAGAAGATAATTTAGTAGGTTTTCCTTTATCAGGTATTAACAATAGTAGCTATTATATATTAATGAAAATCAACAAAAAAACAGGAATGGATGTAAAACGAATTATCAAACTATCAAGTGAAGAAGACGAACCAAGAACTTTTTATATTGGCAAAAAGCTTTATATTGTATCAAATGGAAAAGTTCAGGCGTATGATCGCAAAACCTTAGAAAAAAAGAATGCCGAAAAAATTGATTAATCTCCTAGGTTTGTACTATAACAAAATAGGTGATGAAAAGATGAAATGGTTATATATCGTTGGGATCATTTCTTGTGGTTTGTTATCTGTTCTTTTTATGGTGACAGCAGTCGCAGGAATTGTCTATTTTTATCCAAAATATAGTGCAGCAACCATTAGTATGACGTCATTATTTGGCTTTATTTCGTTATACGGTGCAACAATCTGCATAGAAAAATTAATACAACAAAAAAATGATCATGAAAAATAATTATTTTTCATGATCATTTTTTTGTTCAAATGATTTTTTAATTTCTTCGTTGGCAAAAAAAGAATCTTTTAATGCGGCTAAAATACCAAGTGCATAATTTTGAGCTTCTTTATCTTCAAATTGTTCTGCTGTTGATAATAAAAAGTAATCAAATTCATTTTCCGTCTCATACTTGTAGTTTTTTTGTAAAAAATGATACAAGTCAGGATTAAATAAAAGCGTTTCATAAAATAACTGAAAAAGCGCAGAAGAATTTGTTTCAAGTAAATAGGTATAAAAATGAAACAATGCGTCATGATGTTTCGTTTGATGCAATAAGTCATGAATCGCTTCATCCATGCCTGAAAGAACATTTTCATCATTTTTCTTTAACAATGGAATAAATTTTCGGACGTCATCATATTTGTTTTGTGTAATAAATGTAAGAGTTGCGCTGGCAACTTTTTTTTGTTTTTTGGACGATAATGCTTGTCGAAATGGAAACATAATTTCACCTCATTTATTTACTTCCATAAAAAGAAAAAAGTCCTTTAAAATAACGGTTTAATTACATTTTTTTGTAAAAAATGGTATAATAAAGATATAGAAATACTGGGGGTGAAAGGCATGAAAAAAGTTATTTTAACTGATTTACATACCATTTATTATCAAGTTGTAGATGAAGAGGGAAAAGTAGAAGAAAAACGTTTTCGTAATAAAACAATGGCGCAGCGAATAGCGCTTAAACAAAAAGGAAGAGTGATAAAGATGACTAAACGAATGGTAGAAACACTTGAAATGGAAAAAGTGTAAAAGACCTTGTTTTCAAGGTCTTTATTCTTTCTAATGTAATTGTTGGTTAAAATATTCTTCTGTGTACACGATTTTTTGTTCAAATGCTTCCCGTTGTTTTGTTAATTCAACAATTCGTTCTCGAATCGTTTCAATTAAAAAATTGGATGCACCAGGAGGCATATTTTCTAATTCTTTATTTAGACCATTAATTTTAAGTGTATATTGTTCATGTTCTTTAATAAATTCTATGAGCTTTCTCAAAAAAATCTCTCCTTGTATGTATAAACTTGTTTTTATCTTATCATGAATGTGGAAAAAAAATCTACTTATGATTTTGTAAATAATGACAAGAGCGTAAAAGAAAAAAAGAATGGGTTTTCTCATTCTTTTTTTTCTTCATAAAACTTGATTGTCTAAAAAAACTAGATAATATAAGCAATGAAGGAGTGAAAGATATGCTAAAAACAATTACCAAACGGTTAGGTGTTATTATTATGGGTGTTATTGTCTTTTGTATCATCATAACTTCAGGTGTTACTTATTTAATTAGTTACGATAAGGTAAAAGAATCAGCAGGTATTGAGTTAATTGGCTGCGCCAATATTACGACAGGATTATTTAATCCTGAAGATATTGAGTTATTGATACATGGAAAATTTGATAAAGTAAAAAACAATGTAAGTCAGTATTTGGACTGGACTATGCATCATAAAGAAATTTTTAAAGATCAATACATAACCAATCTCGATGGTACGCTGCTGGCAAAAAGTGCAGAAATGAAAGGGACACTTGGAGAAAAAACCTATGTTAATCCAAAAGCGATGGAAAAAATAATAGAAACGAAACAGCCTGTTTATACAGACGTATATACGTTCAATGGAGAGAGAAAAATGACAGGGTATGCGCCTATTTTCAAAGATTATGATTCTAAAAAAGAAATCATTGCAGTAAATGCAATTGATTTTGATGCAAGCGTTTTAACAGAAAGAACAAACGATATTGTAAAAGAAATGCTTTTATTTAGTGCTATTCCTATGTTATTGGCAGGTTTTGTGACAATATGGCTAATTTCAAAAACAATGAAGCCGCTTCGAGATGTTATTCTTTATGCACGTAAAGTAGCAGAAGGAGATTTAACAGTAGAACCTGCAACGGTTAAACGAAACGATGAAATTGGACAATTAACGCATGATTTTAATACGATGGTTCAAAATTTAAAAGAAGTACTACACGATGTATCAGTGAATGCTATGAGTGTGACTTCTACATCTGAACAACTCTTAGGAAGTTCAAAAGAAGTGACAGAAGCTGCTAAAATGAATCTTCAAAATATCAATGAAATTCAAAGCGGATTACAAACGCAAGTATATAATGCAAATCAAGCAAATGACATTGTAAAAGAAATTTTAGAACGAGCAGAAATCATTTCTTCAGGCATCCAAAATGCAGCAAATGTAACAGAAGGAGCAAAAGAAAAAGCAGGAGAAGGAGAAAAAGTGGTTCAAAAAACCATTCAACAAATGGAAGTAATTAACGAAAAGTCTGAGACCGTAACTAAATCAATGGAATCTCTTCAAGAAAAATCAAAGAAAATTACCTCTATTATTGAAATTATTACGCAAATCGCTAGCCAAACGAATTTACTTGCACTAAATGCAAGCATTGAAGCTGCACGTGCAGGTGAACATGGAAAAGGATTTGTGGTTGTAGCAGATGAAGTGAAAAAGTTAGCAGAAGAATCTTCATATTCAACGGAAGAAATTAAAAAATTAATTGAAGAAATGCTAAAAGAAACCGATAACGTTGTATTAAATTCAAAAGAAGAAAGCGAAGTAACCAAAAAAGGAATTAAATTGGTACATGAAGCAGGACATTCATTTAAAGAAATTACGGGGTATGTGGATAAAGTGAAAAATGAAGTAGAAGAAATTGAACACGTAATCTTGACCATTAACGAAAAAATTCAATCGATTGTTGAATCTATTGAACGTATTACGGTTATATCCGACGAAAATGCAGCAAATACGAATTCAGTTGCGGCTGCAACAGAACAACAAGTAGCTTCAATGGATGAAGTCTTAAAATCAACAGATTTTTTAACAAAAATGGTAGAAGAGTTAGAAACAAAAGTACGGAAGTTTAAAATTGAACAATAAAAAAGAAAACATGGATTATTCCATGTTTTCTTTTTCAATGATTTCTCCAATGTTTTTGTATTTTTCATACCGTTTTTGTAGAAGATCTTCTGCAGCAAGAGTAGATAATTCTTCAAGACCTTTTTGTACAAATGGTTTTAAAAGACTTATTTGAGCTTGTTTATCTAACTGTGCTCCCCCTTTTGGTTCGGGAACAATGTCGTCAACAACCCCTAGTGTTTTTAAGTCATGTGACGTAATTTTCATTGCTTCTGCCGCGCGCTGAGCTTGTGTTGAATCTTTCCATAAAATAGCGGCTGCTCCTTCTGGAGAAATAACGCTATAATAACTATTTTCAAGCATATAAATACGGTCTCCTACGCCAATTCCCAATGCACCACCACTTCCACCTTCTCCGATCACAAAACAAAGAATGGGCACTTCAAACCCCGCCATTTCGCGTAGATTTCGGGCGATTGCTTCTGATTGACCACGTTTTTCTCCTTCGATTCCTGGATAGGCGCCAGCTGTATTAATGAAAGTGATAATAGGGCGTTTGAATTTAGATGCTTGTTCCATTAACCGAAGGGCTTTTCGATACCCTTCAGGGTGTCCCATCCCGAAATTTCGTTGTAAGTTTTCTTTTGTGTTGCGTCCTTTTTGATGACCGATAACCGTAACAGGTGTACCATTAAACGATGCAATTCCACCTATAATGGCTTGATCATCTCCATAAACACGATCTCCATGAAATTCAATAAAATCATCAAAAATCGCTTCGATGTAATCAAGTGTGGTAGGACGTTCAGCATGACGAGCTAATTGGACACGTTGCCAAGGGCTTAAATTTTTATAATACTCTTCAGAAAGTTGTTTTGCTTTTTCTTCTAGTCGTTTAATTTCAGACGATAAATCAATGTCTGATGTTTGACTTAGCGTTTTTAATTCAACGATCGTTTTTTCAATCGATTGTAATGACTTTTCTTGATCTAATTCACTCATTATGTTCTCTCCTTATTGATGAAGTTTTAAAATGGTAGCTAAGTTCTTCTTTAACTCATGACGATGAACCACTTGATCCAATTGACCATGTGCTAATAAAAATTCAGATGTTTGAAAATCATCAGGGAGTTTTTGACGAATCGTTTGTTCGATAATACGTCTTCCTGCAAATCCAATTAATGCACCAGGTTCTGCCATGTTAATATCACCTAAAGAAGCAAAACTGGCAGATACACCGCCCGTTGTTGGATCGGTCATAACAGAAATAAATAAAAGTCCCGCTTTATCTAATTTTTTCAACGCTGCACTTGTTTTTGCCATTTGCATTAATGAAAGTACGCCTTCTTGCATTCTCGCTCCTCCGCTTGCTGAAAAAAGTAAAAATGGCGTTTTGTGTTCAAGAGAATGTTCAATAGCTCGTGTAATTTTCTCTCCTACAACCGATCCCATACTTCCCATACGAAACGAAGGATCCATGACGCCGATAACAACAGGATACGAATCAATTGTTCCTTTTCCTGTTACAATTGCATCATTTAACTGTGTTTTTTTCTGATCTGAAGCAATTTTTTCTTCATACTCAGGGAAAGATAACGGATTAGAAGAAATCATATCAGCGTCAAATTCAACAAATGTTTCTTCATCTATTAAGCTACTGATACGCTCACGGGCGGATAAGGGATAATGATATTGACAGTGGGCACATACTTTTTCGTTTTTTTCTAAATCTTTTGTATATAAAATATGTTGACACTTTTTACATTTTGTAACGATTCCATCTGGAATTTCTTTTCGCGTTTGTTCTTGTTTTTGTGGAACCACAATGTATTTTTTCTTTTGCTTTTTTTGGAAAATATCTTTAAACATCTATGTTCACCTCAATAAAAATTCTCAAAGTCTTCTATAGGAGATTTTTTTAGAAAAGATGATTTCTCCTCTTTTTACCTAAAAGGAAAAGATAAACTTTTTTAAAATAAAAAGTAAAACTTTGAGATGAAAGGGGAGAAGGAAGGATGTTTTTAGTAGATCTAACCAAAGTCATCAGTCAATGGATACATAAAGGAATAAAACGAAAACGCTTTATTTCTAAACATTTTCCTTTGTCAATCGAACAAATGGACGATAAGGTATGGGAACAATTAAAAGAGGATATTGATGAAGAATTGGAAGAAAGTTACGCGAATTATGATTTTTTATCTTTTGAACAACAAAATTTAATTCATCGACTTTCTCAAATGAGAAGAAGAGTTAGCGAGAAAAAAATCAATGATACAGACATAAAATTGATTCATTATTTGTATGGAAAAGAAGAATTAGATAATATTTCCTATAACGTAACAGGAAGTGTAAAATTTTCATTAAAAGAACCTTATTTTTCCTTTTTAAAAATACGCACGACGCAACATTTTTTCATGAAATATTATTTAGTAATGAATGAAACGCATGCGCTGACAATCAAAGGCTGGCAGCGAAAAAAAGAAGAACTATTGGATCTTTTATTATTTATTGCGCGTTATGGGACGATTACGGAATTATCACTTGCGTTCCCAAAAGAAGAATATGGGTTTGAACGGATAGAAGTGGAAAACGGGAAATTAATAGCTATTCATCAACACCAACACAAAAAGGAAATAGAAAAAACAAACGAATCGTTTTTAATGAATTTAGCTATTCCCGAAAATGAAACACGAAAATTAAGACTAAAACCTGATATTACGATTCCTTTAATGAAAGAATTTATGAGACCTGAATATGATAGTGAATATGAAAGATATAAAGAAAAAGAAAAAAATGTACAATTAGAAAATGGCACACAAGTAACAGCTTGTTCACAGTGCGTTTTTCGAATTAGGCAGCTAAGCGGAGGGTGCAAAGAGTGTAAACCTGCCGTTTTAAAAAAGGAAAAATAAAAAACATGCGAAAATTCGCATGTTTTTCTTTTCTAATTGAAAAAATTTGGTATTATGAACACAAAAAGGGGGCATGGGAAATGAAAGTCATCGTGTACATAGGAATTGCCTTTTTAATTGTGGTTTATTCTATGAACAATTATTTAAATGCAAAAAATAATACTTACACTGTTAAAGTAGTCGATAAAACAACAGGAAAAGTGTTAGAAAATCCGTCTATTTTAGCACTTCCGTTTCAAACATTAAAATATGATGAGCGATTAGCAGGAAAAGGAAGTCGTATTTACGAAATGGATGCGTTTGAAATTGCTGTTATTTATGCATCGGCTAAAGATCACAAAATGAAAATAAAACCAAGTTTCATTACACCTGGTGAAACAATTGTCATGAAACTAAAAAGTAAGAAAAAAACACCATCTAAAAAAGTAGAAGAAAAGAAAAAAGAAGAAAAAGAGAAAAAGGAAAAAGAAAAAGTAGATGTACATTTAATCGATACCAACAAATAAACCAACTTATTTTTAAATAAGTTGGTTTATTTGTTAAAAAAGAACGTTCTGAATTCTTGTAAAATAAAAGGAAGTGATTAATATAAGGAATATTGGAGGGAAATGAAGTGAAAAAAAGAAAAAGTCTTTACGTAAAAATACTCCTTTTCTTTTCGTTATCCATTTTATTTACAGGAATTACTCTTGGAATTATTTTGTATCAAACAAGCAAACAATTGGTGTTAACATCGATTGGAAATGAAGCCAAACATGTAGCGCTTCGAGCGAAGGAACATATTAATATGAAAGATTTCCAGAAAATTTTAACAAAAATACAAAAAAATCCCGATAGTAAAAAAAATGTAAAAGAAATCATTGATATGCCAGAATTTCGAAAAATGAATAAAGTGTTGGACGATTATCGTTTAAGTCATGGACTGTTATATGTATTTACCATGACAAAATTAAAAGATGGGCGATGGGTATATGTGGTGGATGGTTATACGTTGAAAGAAAAAGTGGGAGATGGGATAGATGATGATGGAATTTCTCCGCCAGGACAAGAAGAAGAAGAGTTAGATGGAGCAAACGCTGTGTATAAAACAAAAAAAGTATATGTAGGTGATTTAGAAAAAACGGACGACTGGGGAGCTATGCTATCAAGTTATGTTCCAATTAAAGATAAAAATGGAGAAGTTATCGGTTTAGTGGGTGTTGACACAAATGGAAATGCGATTTATGAACTGTTAAATAAAGCTAAAATACATATTGCATTAACAGTTAGTGTGATTGTAGTAGTAATCGTTGCGCTTTCTATTTTCTTTTCTCGTTTACTAATTAAACCTTTATACCGATTAATGGAAAAATTTGAAAAAATCAAAACAGGAGATTTAACTGTTTCATTTGATCAAACAAGAGAAGATGAAATTGGATTACTTGAAAAAATATTAGGTATTACGATGAAAGCGATTCAAGAAATGGTAAATTCTGTTAGAGAAAATGCAGCATTATTACATGAAATAACGAAAGAATTAAGTGAAAATACGGAGATAGCAACAGGAATTTCAAATAGAACAGTGGATGGAATTAAAAAATTCCAAAAAAGAATTCATGAACAGTTGCGAATGATTGATATAACCTTTGAACAAATACGAAATATAGACGTAGAAGTGTCAAATATTTCAAAGAAAACAACGGAAGTAAATGAAATGAGTGTTTTTGTAGAACAAACTGCACATGAAGGAAAAAATCAATTAGCGAAAGTGGTACATAAAATGCATAGCATAAAAGAAATTCAACATGAATACACTGAAGCTGTTATGGAGTTACAGGAAAAAACAAATGCGATTACTCATATCATTACCACAATTGGAACGATATCAAATCAAACGAATCTTCTTGCTTTAAATGCAAGTATTGAAGCAAGTCGCGCAGGAGAACAAGGAAAAGGATTTATGGTTGTAGCAGATGAAGTAAAAAAATTATCACAACAAACGTATCAAGCAATTGAAGAAATTACAGAACTTGTTCAAAGTGTAAAAGATAGCGTAAATAAAACGGTATATCATACATCACTTGCTAATGCCCATATTGAAGATACGACAGTTGAAGTAGATAAAACAGATCATTCGTTTTCATCAATTTTAGTTAATATTGAAGAAATTAATCATCATATTAAAGAAGTTGATACAGCGATTGAACATTTAACGGTAGAAAGTAAAAAGAATATTGAAGCGATGAAGCAAGTAGAGGATATCGCAAAACAATCTAAACAAGACGCAGACCTTTTTGAACAAGCAATAGAAAATCAACAACAAATTATTAATCAAGTAGGAGAAAAGAGTACTTGGTTATCAAAAGTGGTCGCAACATTATATGATGTGTCAAAACGTTTCAAAACAAAATAAAAAAGATGAGTCAATTTCGGCTCATCTTTTTAAATCACGATCACTCTTGGTTCATCAATTCGAGGATTGGGGAAAGTGAGTTTAAATGATTCTTTTTGTTGGATAATTTCTTCATCGGTCATTTTTTCTTTGGCGTAAATTTCAATGGGGATTTTCTCCATATCAGCAGGATAAATGTCGAACACATAAATATATTTATAGCCTTTTTCTTTTAATTTTACTCGTTTCATGTCACGCCTCCTTTCTTACAGTATATGTTAAAAGTTAAAAAATATACAAAAAGAAAAAAATGCTGCTATGATATATATGTAAATAAAATGGAAAACAGAGAGGAAAGATGAAAATGAATAAACAAGAAGCAAAAACTGTAGTGAGTGTCCTGATGAATAATGTAATTGAAGAAAAAACAAAAAAACCGTTTGTTGTCAATCTTTCAGCTAATGTTAGTATTCCTAAACATGAACTTTTAAAAGAAGTAGCGACAGAAAACAACATGGCAGTTGTGCGTTTTCGTTCAGAACAATTAGATGAAATAGGGATGAATTTAGAAAATTCTTTGCCAAAGGAAATTAATGAAAGAATGGTTTCTAATCAAAAAGAACTTCAGGCTTCGCTTGGGGAAAATTGGAAAAATAAAATTTCAGGTGTTGTCTTATTTTTTGAAGAAATGGAACGAGTTAAAGAACCTACTGCAGAAGCTAATTATATTACGCTTTTTAGAGAACATGCTATTGGTAATTATACATTGCCGACAAAATGGATGATGATAGGTTCTACTAGTTTTAATAAATTATCAATGGAGCTTGCGCTTCCTATGATTCATTTTAAAATAAAAGTTGACTAACTAATAAGATATTAAACAAAAAAAGAAGCAGAATTCTGCTTCTTTTTATCTTTCATCAAGTGAAACGTACGTTTCACTTGTTTTCCCTATGTATTCTGCTCTTGGTCGGATTAGTCTATTGTTTTGATATTGCTCTAAGATGTGTGCTGTCCAACCTGATGTACGGCTTACAGCAAATATAGGTGTGAACAAAGAAGTATCAATGCCTAAAGCATGGTAAAGACTTGCTGAATAAAAATCTACGTTCGGTTTTAATCCTTTTTCTTTTTCTACGATTTTTTCCACAGCATCTGAAATTGTAAATAAATCTTGGTGACCTGTCAACTCGGTTAATTTTTGACTCATTTCTTTTAAAATAAAGGCGCGAGGATCTCCGTTTTTATAAACGCGGTGACCAATTCCCATGATTTTTTTCTTGTTTTCAAATGCATGAGAAAGATAGGTATCCACTTGATTAGGTTTGCCAATTTCATTTAACATATGCATCACTTGTTCGTTTGCTCCTCCGTGAAGCGGACCTTTTAATGTGCCGATAGCGGAAACAATGCCTGAATATAAATCAGAAAGTGTTGCAACCGTCACACGAGATGAAAACGTAGAAGCGTTAAATTCATGATCGGCATGTAAAATAAGAGCTTTATTAAAGGCTTCTTCTTCTAAATCTGTTGGAGTGCTTCCATGAAGCATATATAAAAAGTTTTTGGCATAACTATATTCTTTTTTTGGTGCTAATGGTTCTTTTCCTTGACGTACCCGAGACATGGCGGCAACTAACGTACTGATTTTTGCTTGAATATGAAAAGCATGTTCCAAATTGTCGTTTTCTTTTGGTAGATAAATAGGAAGTGCGGAAATGCATGTACGTAGTACTTCCATGGTATTTGCATGAGTCGGAAATTGGTTAAGTAAAGTAAGTATTTCGTTAGGTAAAGTTGAATGATTAAAAAGTGTTTCGTTAAATTGAGTTAATTCTTGTGCTGTTGGTAATGAACCATACCAAAGTAAATAAACCACTTCTTCAAATGAAGCATGTTGAGCTAAATCTTCGATTTTATATCCTCGATACGTAAGTGTGGTTCCTACAATGGAACTAATAGATGATGATGCAACTGTTATATTTTCTAACCCCTTGCCTGTTTGGTTTGACATAAAAAAATTCCCCCTTTTGATCGTACTATACGTATATTGTACAATAAGTCAATCATTTTTGGAAGCGTTTCCATATTCAATTATTAAATTAATTGAAAATGTTCAAAATCCTCTTCTGTTGGAACAAGGAAGCTCTTTTATTTTTCGTTGACAAAAGAAGAAAGATTTGTATATTAAACTAGACAAAAAGAGGTGATATTTATGCAGTTTAATTATAAAAAGAAAGAAGATTTAGTAAAAAGTTTTATTATTCATAAGCACCAAGAATTACAACAAGAAGTAAGTGGCGTAGAAGAAAAAGTAAAAGAAGCAACAGAAAAATATGTAGAAATGTTAGAATTACCAACAGAAGAAACACAAGAATACGCGCCTTATTTTGAATCATATTTACTAAATGAAAAAGAAATTGAAAAAGATTTTACATCATTTAAACAAGATTTTGAACAAATAAAAGATACGATTACATTATCAGAGAAAAGAAATCATTTATTTATAGATGAAGTGGAAAAAGAAAAAAAACATTTCGAAAATAATCAAGAGTATGCATATGATCGTATGCTTCATAGAAAAGAAAAGGAATTTAAAAAAGAAAGACAACATTTGAAAAAAGTGATTTTACAAAAAGAATCAAAAAATGTGATTGAGGCAAATAAACGAGGAACGAAAAGAGTAGAAATGGAAGTTAATGACTTAAAAGAAAACAAACAAGTTTTTCAAGAAAAAGCGAAGGAATTATACGAAACATTTCTTATCTCATCTACTCGAGAGGAGCGAAATCAATTTAAAGATTTATATGAAGAACATTTGCTTCATCAACCACATTCCTTGGATTTCAAAGATTTTAAACATAAATCGGTTCATGTTACAAAAGGATGGCATGATACTTATGGAAAAAAATCTTCTGAGCTTTCAATAAGTGAACAAAAAGAAAAATTAGAAACGTTTAAAGAAAAAACAAATGATACTGTCGCTATAGAAGAATATGCGCAATATCTAGACCAATACAGAGAAAAAGATGTAGAAAAGTTTGGAAAAGTATTTGAAGAAGCTTTATTAAGTGGCAAAACAGATATTTCCTATGATACGTTTAAAAAAGAAAAGTTGAAAGAATATGTAGAAAATGGTGAAATGCATAAAGACCAATTAGATTCTTATTTTCCATCAAAAGGTTCTCTTTCTAGAGATTTATCTAATGAAAAAGAATACAAAGTGGAAGAAAAAGGTATGATGGTTTCACTTAAACAAAAATTCACAAAAACAAAAGAAGAAGTAAAAACTGTAGAACAAGGCGAAGAAAAAAAATTGTCTATTGATGAAATACTAGAAATGGCAAAAGAAAGAAAAACTAATAAACATCTAGGTGCAGGAATGGGAAAAGCGACGGAAATTGATCGATTTTTCGATGCAGATATGATGGATGGTGTTCTTGACGGAAATTCTTCCTTTGATTTTGATTTATAAAAAAGAAGCGATTTCGCTTCTTTTTTAATACAAATCAAAACATAGTTCGCACAATTCTCCTGATAAACATGAGCGGCAATAAGGATCGCGGCATGAACCGCATTCTTGTATTTCGTTTGTTGCTACTTGTTGACGGCACCCTTGGCAAGAAGTCGCGTGCTTTGAACAAAGAGCAGCTTGTGTAAGAGAAGAACGTTTGGCACAAGAATGGCAAACAGACGTGTCGCAAACGGCACATAGTTTCATTTGAGTATAATCAAATGTTTGAAGACATTCTGTACAAACGCGTGCTTTTTCTTGTAATAAAATACGTCCATCGCTTATGAGAGTAAATGGTCCATCTTTTCGTTTTGTTAATGAACAAATAAAAGGATTTTCCATATCTCCAGAAAGAGTGAAATGATGTGTGCCAAATGAATTAGAGACAGTCATTTCACAATACTCAATTTCTTCTGTTAAAACAACCATTTCAACAGGTTCAATTGTTAAATCTTCTTCATGAAACGTATATTTAATTTTTTGTTGTTCTATTAACAAATAACGTTCTGATTTTAAGGATTCTTCTCGCTCCTCTCGTGTTTCAACGGTAGAAGCGGTTTCAGCAAAGGCATCTTCCAATTGAAGAAGATCATAATAATCGTGAATACGTTTGATTTCTTTTTCTAATTCTTGTTCTACTTCACTTGTTTTTTCTTTTACAAAAGAAGCGCCTGATTTGGTTGCTTTTTTCATCATTTTTTCATTAATTTCCTCGATGTTTTCGATAGTAGGTAACGCTTTTTTTGATTCGGTGACTCGTGAAAATAATTCCTGAAGATCAAACGGAAGAAACGAAATATCTCCTGTTGCAAGGTTGTATTTAAACGCCCGCAAACTTTCTTCTACTTTAAATCCTTTTAACGTAAATTTAAACCAAAGCACAAGATAACGTTGTGTGATCGTGTTTTCTTGTTGAAACGTAATGGTGCAATCAGGTGAAAAAAGTTGTCGTGCTCGTTGTTTTACTTCTTGTAGTGAAAAAGGTAAAAAAGCATGAGACATCCCTTTGGGTTGTTGTGTTACAACGTGTGCTATTTTTTGAAGAACATACGATTCTGTTGTAATAAATGAAGCGAGATGTTGATGTTCTTTTAAAAAAGTAATGTTCATTTGTTCCTCTTTAAATACATGATGTAATTTTTTAGGAAAAACCAGATGATAAATATCAGGTTGTATTTCGTTGATCTCAATATGTAAAAACGCACAAGCGTTAAAAAAATATGCTTTTAATTCATGAATGTCCATTTGTCTCAACTCCAATATGATTTAATAATTTGGAACTTTGTGTTTCGTTTTCAACGAATTCATTTCGTGCTTTTACTAAATCCTCGCCAATTTTTTTCATTTTTTCTTCAATTTCTTTGCTGTTTTTACTATCTAATAAAATTTTTCCGATTGTTGTTTCAAGTGTTTCATTTCCTTCTTTCATATAACTCATGACCGTATCAAGCTCTCCAATAATCATTTCAAATAAATTGATTTTGGATGTTAAGATATACAATAAATATTCATCTATTGTCCCTGAAGTAGGAATGGTGTAAATTTGTACTTCTTTTGTTTGCCCAAAACGATGTACCCGTCCAATGCGTTGCTCAATTCTCATAGGGTTCCACGGAAGATCAAAATGAATTAAATTACGACAAAATTGTAGGTTAATTCCTTGTCCTCCTGCTTCTGTTGATAAAAGAATTTTTGCTTTTCCTTCTTTAAATGTTTGAATAACTGCTTCTTTTTGTTTACTATTTAAAGCACCTGAAAACGTAACAACGGAAAATCCATTTTTTTCTAAATATGATCGAAGATGTTCGATTGAATGTTGAAATTCAGAATAAATAATATACTGTTCAGAAGAAGAGGAAACGATTTCTTTCATTTTTTTCATCTTCGAGGTTACCTGTACTTGTTGACCTAAAGCAATTAATTGTTTACATACTTTTTGATCATCTTTTGATAGTTTTGGTAAAATACTTTTTTCTAAAGTAGAAATAACAGCTTGTGGACTACTTGTGTTTTCTTTAAGCAATAAAATGAGTGTCATAATGCTCATCGTTTTTTTGTCGTAATCTAAATGAATTTTTTTGCAAAATTCCGTTACATCATTGTAAAAAGATTTTTCAAGTGAATCCATTTCAATAACCGAATTTAATAAGGAACGTTTAGGAAGTTCGGTTAATGTATTGGCTCTTCGGTGACGAATCATGACATCATTTAATAAATCTTTTAATCGTTTTACATTTTTAGGTGTGAATCGATCAATCATGTATTCTTTGCGAAAAATACGTCGGCTTTTTAAATAACCTGGTTTCATAATATTAATCAAATTATAAATTTCTCTCATATCGTTTTGAAGCGGTGTTGCTGAGAGCAGAATTGTGTTTTTTCGTTTTAATTGATACACAAATTTATAAAGAGATGTTTGGTGATTTTTTAGTGCATGAGCTTCATCTACAATAACCAAATCAAATGTTTTGGTTAATAATTTAGCTTTTCTCTCTTTTGAACGAATCGGATATTGCAAAGAAGTAATGACAAGTTCTTGTTTTTCCCACCCTTTTTGACGCATATCAGTAAAAGATAACGAAAATTTTTCTTCCATTTCTACTTTCCATTGCTCAATAAGTGGAGAGGGAACCAATACTAAAATAGATCGAATAAGCCCTCGGTGAATTAATTCTTTCATAATAAGCCCAGCTTCTACGGTTTTACCTAATCCTACTTCATCTGCTAAAAGCGCGCTTCCTTGCATATCTCCAAGTGCTTTAAGTGCGGTTTCAATTTGCCATGGCTTTGGCTCAATTGATAATTCTGGTAAACAAAGAAGTCGATCATATCCTTTTTGTAACAAAATATCTTGTGATTGTAAACGAAGATACAAATCGGATAAAAGTTGTTTTTTCATAGTTATCACCTCAATTTACTTTTTTAAACGAAATATGTACTTTTTTCAACTTTAAAAGGAAAAAACTTGTCATGAAAACAAGTTTTACTTTTTGCTTTGTGCTTTGATGTATTTTTTAATTTCAGGATCATCTTCTAAATTACGAATCGTTGATGATAAATTGGAAATACGATTATTAGTTTCTTCTGTTAATGTATCTAAATACGTTTCTGCAGCTTTTAATGCAATAATCTTCGCTTGTAATAATTTGATTTCACTTTCAGATTTTCCTCTTTCTTCTCCTAATTTAATGTTTTGAAATAAATAAGCTGCTACTTTATCACTTAGTGTTGAATGTTCGGTTAATAATCCTTTATATAATTCGATTTTACTTAATTGTTCAGCGTTGGAAGTTAAAATATTTTCTAACTGATCATTGAGTTCCAAAACGCACACCCCCTTAACTGCTAAGATAAATATTTTTTCCAAAAAGTCAATAAAAAAAGCAGCGTTTAAGACGCTACTTCTTCTTGATTCATATATTCTCTTCCCTCTGGAGTGAGAAAGACGATGTGGTCTTTTTTTTCAATGAATGCGTTTTGACACAGTTCTACAACAATCGTTTTTAGTTTTTCTTTTTCATACCGACCTTTAAGTGAAGATAGCAAACTTTTTTCTCGGATCATTCCTTCTTCTTTCTCAATTAACGCTAATGCTTCTTTTACGATATCTGTCATGAAAAACTCTCCTTTACGTTGATGTGATCTTATTATATAACATTTTTTCCTTAAATGGTAAAATGTTTTTTATTTTATTTTTTTTCAGAAGGGGGTAGATTTAAAAAGGGTTTTTGAGGTACTATAATAAATAGAAGTTATTATGTTTAAGAGGTGGAAATTATGTCATTAGATAAAAATGAAATTTTAGAAATTATTAAAGCGGTAGATGAATCAAGTTTGCAAGAAGTAAAAGTAGAAGATGGAAATACAAAATTAATTTTGAAAAAACAAGGTGCATTATCTGCTTCTAAAACAACAGTTGTGCAAGAAGTTGTACAATCACAATCTGCGGCTCCTATCGTTAAACAAGAATTACATACCATTCCTACTCAAGTAGAACGTCCTGCTGCTACGCAACCAAAAGTTGAAAAAGTGGCAAAAGAAAATTTATTGGAAGTAAAAGCGCCAATGGTCGGAACATTTTATGCATCTTCAAGTCCAGATAATCCAGCATTTGTAACTGTAGGCGATACCGTAAAAGAAGATACAGTTGTATGTATTTTAGAAGCAATGAAATTATTTAATGAAATTCAAGCAGAAGTAAAAGGCGAAATCGTAGAAGTGCTAGTTGAAAATGGTCAACTAGTTGAATATGGTCAACCTATTTTTTTAGTAAAACCTTAAAAAAGACACTTACGTGTCTTTTTTTGTTGCTTGAAATACTTGTTTTTTTCCAAAAGAGAACATAGAAGATAAAAAGGTGGTTAATTTAGCATCAATGAATTGATAATATACGTGTGAAACGATCCAAAGAAGAGGGATGGAAACAAGAAACGTACACAAAAAGGCGTAACCATATGAAAAATAAGAAACAAAAAGAGAAAAAACATAACTAGAAAACGTAAAAAGAATAGAAAAATGAATCAAATAAAGCGAAAATGAAAGTTTTCCTATGTACGTACAAATGGGATGAGAAAAGAATCGTTGACAAACGT
>Ga0207655_1000351_pt1 | contig 66672 bp, 56 predicted proteins | sample KBSM44metaG_FD_184398 | JGI IMG/M metagenome (GOLD analysis project Ga0207655, IMG submission 184398) | Miscanthus rhizosphere microbial communities from Kellogg Biological Station, Michigan, USA - KBS M4-4 metaG (SPAdes) (version 2) | ecosystem: Host-associated > Plants > Roots > Rhizosphere >...
TCAGGGCAAATATATAAGGTTTCAGCCAGCCTACACTGACCACAACTCTCACACCCGACAATAAAATGTTTACTCAAATATTCCGCTTGTAACAGCAATTTTGCTGCAAGGGCTTTATTCCAAAAACTCGCACTAAAAATATAAGCACCCAGCCCTTTGACCAAACTGGAATTAAACATGGTACTGTGAATGGTATCTAAAAATTGATATTTCACTTTCTGATGCAAATTACTCAGCTTAGACTTTTCTACAACAGCTGGACGTAATTCATTGCCAGTTTTAAGCTGCCATAATTGATCCCATAATTGTTGACATTGTTTCAGATCAAGATGTCTATACTGTTCAATATAACCCGTTAAAATCGCTTGCTCATCGGCTTTATGGCATGCAGAAAGATGCACGCCTGCATAACCAATATGCTGACAAATCAATATTTGTAAAGCACAACGTAAATAAGTATTTTCAGTTTGATCAGAATCATGTTCTTGAGCCAACACTTCAAGCATATGTGGTGTAATCACAATACCCGCGACATTGTGTTTCAGCATAAATTTCGCTCGTGCTAAAGTCAGCGGCATCACACAAGCAAGAATTTTTTGCGTATAGTTTTCTTCAATTAAAAACTCATGCGCTTGTTTAAGTGCAACGAGGTCAAAGCCCAATTGAGTAATAATATAATCAGCACCTGCTTGCAGTTTTTTATGCAGTTTTAAATACTGTGCTTGTTTTTCTGCTTGACTATATTTAAACGGATTCAAGGCAACGCCAATATGAAAACCACCTTGTTGTTTGGCAGCAATGACCGTATTCACCGATTCCAAATAGCGTGTTCGAGCATGACTACCTCGCCCATCATGATGTTGTTTTAACTTATCGCCAGTCAGTAACAATAAATTTTGTTGTCCGTGTTGTTTGGCTTGCGCTAGAAACAGATTAAAATCATGTATATCTCGACCTTTACCTGCATAGTGCAATACTTTGTCAATTTGCTGCGGATAAGATTGTGCAGCGATTAAAGGCGCAATATCGTCATCTGAACGTACCCGATCTGACAAAGTCATACAAACAGGAAAGCCCGCCAGTTGTGTTGCTACAGGCAGCACCTCTTGCTTTGAAGGCAAATATTCCACCAAACAGCAAAATTGGTTTTGAGCAAAGTATTGGGAAAGCTGAGACATAAAAAAATTTAGATAAATACAGCAAAATAAATAGGTCTGAATTATAGAATGTTTTAAATCGAATTGCTGTAATCATAAAATGCTTTTCAAGCAGATCTCTGCATAATCGACATCATTCACTGCATCTTAATTTAAGCTTTTTAATCACTTCTCTATAGTGGCAATGATTATTATCACGATAGTAAAAATTCGCTATAGTATGGTTCTATGGTCAAACCACCTAATTCCTCATACAAGAGATTTTCATCAAGTCATTAATTATCAATAAAGCTTATGTTTTTGTTTATGCTTTTCAATCCTAGATAGTTGTTCTATCGTTTGGCGACATGAATGTCGCTGTTGGGCGGGGGTAGAGGACGTACCCCTCGCCTAACGGAAGATTTTTGTCATCGTTTCATCTCTGAAAAGTGAGGCATCGCCTGCGCAAAGGTATTTAAACGTTAAATGTAAGGTGTGGCATTGCAAGCTTTTTTATAATCAAACAATTTATTCCCTTCATATAATTGATTTAATTGAAAATATTAATTAATAGAAATTCTATTCTTGTGCCTAAGTTTTGAAAGATTAATTATAGATTCCATGCCTTAAGGTTTTCACTCGATTAGCTATTATTCTAATAAATCCGAGTATCTTTAATTCCAACTTTTTTATACTGAAAAAAGCGGGTATTGTTTCCAATACCCATAAAACTTAGGTCTGAGCATTAAATTCAAATAGTGAAAACAACATCTAAACTAAGCTACTGTTAATATTTAAATTTTACATTCAGACGAACCATCATAGGATCTCCCCAATTGACCAATTGTGCATTGGGTGTGGTCCCTGCCAGATACTCTCGATCAAATAAGTTTTTAATTGTTAAACCTGCGCCCCAATTCTTGGCTTCGTAACCCGCATTTACATCAAATAAGGTATAACTTGGTAAATAGACAAAATCCGTATTGCGCTGTGCTGTTCTAGAACCTTGATAACGAATTCCAGCACCGATGTTCCAACCTAATTTATCTGGGCTAAAATAATACTGGGTGGATAACGAACTGGCATTTTTAGCTACATGATTGGTCCGTTTGCCAATATCACTGGCAATCACACTTTCAGTGACTTTTGCTGTTGGGATATAGCTATAGGTTGCTGTGGCATTCCATTGATCGGTTAATGCCGCTGCGATTTCTGCTTCAAAACCTTTGGTAACTTGCTCACCTGTTTGGATTGAAAATTTTTGAGAGATATCTGTTTCAGTTACATTTTTACGGGTTAGATCATAATAGGCAATATAACCTTGTAGACGCTGATCCAGTGCTTGTAACTTAACCCCGACTTCGGTCTGTTTACCCTCTTCAGGATTCAGCAATTGACCATTTTCTCCAGCATCTGTTACAGGCATAAATGAGGTCGAATAACTGATATATGGTGCAAACATATCATTGATACGATACATCACAGATGCACTGCCCGTAAAAGCATTGTCAGAGTTTTTGCTGTTGCTATTTTTTAATACATCGTCAATTTCAACCTGAGTCCAATCATGTCGACCAGACAATCCGATAATCCAGTGGTCATCTACTTTAATTGTATTGCGTAGATAGAGACCCGTAAATTGGCTATAGGTCAATTGTTGTGTTGGCGTCCCCAATTTGGTACTGGTAATTCCATAGGCTGGATGGTCAGAATTAAAAGAATTGATGGTATCGTTTCTACGATAGTAATCACTGCGCTCTCGCATCATATCGATACCCACCATCACATCGTAATTGATCTTTCCAAAATCAAAATTACGTTGCAGGTTGCTGTCCAAGGTATAGTTGGTATCTTGCTTATCTTGATTATTTACAGCGCGTTTAATGATTGGCAGTGTGTTTGTACCTGATGCCAATATCGGATTGCCTTGGGTATCAGTTTTGGTAACCGCAAAGTTTTGTTTAAATACCCAATTATTGTCAAAGTAGTGCGCATAATTTGCACCAAGACGATAAACATCGATATCATAACCATGATCAGGTTCACCAAAGAATAGACTTGAAGGGTATTTTTTATAATCGCCTTTGCTATAAGGAATGCCCTGTTGACGGATGTATTCACGGTGTTGATAACTGGCAATGACGGATAAATCATCTTTATCGCCTAGATCAAAATTGTAAGATGGAGCAATATATTGATTTTTAAAATAAACATGGTCAGTCGGGTCATCTTGATCAGAGACCCGTCCTACAATACGAAAAGCGCCTTTTGCACGATTGTCAGGGGCATAATTTAGGTCAAATGTACCTTCTTTTAAAGCATAGCTTCCATAACTTAATGTGCCTTTGTAAGCGGTTTCTGCTTGTGGTCGTTTGGTGGTTAAATTGACTAAGCCCCCTGGCAGCGCCAAACCAAAACCAACTGAGGTTGGCCCTTTGACCACTTCAATAGACTCCAAGCCTGAAATATCTTCCGCTCGTAAAACATTATCCGATGCTTGGATACGCAACCCATCAATATAAGTTTGTGAACTGGATATTTGTCCACGAATAATAAAGTCATCCCAGCCTCTTCGTCCATATTGACCAGAGGTCACGCCTGCCACACCTTCTAAAGCTTCTGCTACTGTTTTTGCTTGCTTTTGTTCAATTTGCTGATTGGTGATCGCACTAATCGACTGAGCTGTTTCAAATAAAGGTGCTTTAGATCGCAATACCGCGCTTGCTGTTTTTGCTGCATAGGCTTTTTTATCACTGTCTGCTTGTACGGTAATCGTTGGCAATTTATTGCTTACAGCATTTTGCGTTATCTCTGATCCTGACTCAGCATGAGCGGTGGATAGCATGATGGCAAAAACTGAAAATGCGAGGGAGGATTTATTAAACTGCATTAAACAATGACCTAAAAACTTGAAGAATAATTATAATCATTTTCATTTATATTTATCACTATTTTTTACACTTTCCTTTCACTGATATATGTTTGAAAAGCAACATGCTTTAAATAAAACGTGTTTTTTCTAATGATTCGACTGTATCAATCAGGTCACTGATAAGTTAGGCTTATTTTTATAACGTTCAGTCAAAAATCAAAAATACAGTTTATCTAGATGTTTTATTTTGCAGATGCCCCATATATTGAGTCGGGCTTAAACCTAGAACTCGGTGAAACATGGTGGTGAATGCAGCAGGATTTTTAAAGCCAAAATCATAAGCAATTTTCTGGATCGGCTGATTTTGGAGCAATTTTTCAAGACTTAACAGTACACAAGCATGTTGTCGCCATTTTGAAAAAGACATCCCGACTTCACTTTTAAACAGCCGACTAAAATGCCGTTCGCTGATATAAAGTTGTATCGCAATTTCTTCAGGTGATAAATGAATATTTGGCTGCTTTAAGAACTTTTGGCAAATTTCTAACATGGCTTTATCTTCTGGTAAAGGTAAATGCAGTTCAATTGTTTCAGAAATTTCCAGCTCGGTTAAAATCAATTCTTGAATCAGCTCATCATGTCTTGAAAGCGGTTCATTTAACTCTGGTGCTTTTAAAAGTAATTGTCTAAGCAAAGGCGAAATTGACAGAACTTCACAGCATTCAATCTGCCTAGGGACGTATTCAGGAAGGATATACAAACTACAGGTTTTAACATTAAACAAAGTCAGTTGATGCGGAACTTGTGGTGGAATCCAAACTGCCCTTTCTGGTGGAATGATCCAGTTTCCTTGTGGTGTTTCAACATGCATCATGCCCTGAGCTGCATAGAGTAATTGTGCTCGTTTATGGCTGTGCATCTTCAACACATAATAATCAGCATACTGCGTTTCTATCGCAATCATTTTATGTTTTAAATGCTCAACGCTATGAATCGAGATTTGTTTCATATCTCTGTCTGATTTGAGTAATTAAATGCGGAATATAACAAATTTTATTGATTGGGAAATCCTTAAACTGGTATTTATTTTCAAAGATCTATGCTTATGGAACTCTATCTTATTTTATTGGTTGCAGGATTTGTCAGTGGCATACTCACCATATTATTTGGTTTTGCTGGGGGCTTTGTGGTGGTTCCCTTGGTTTATTCGACAATCCGTATGCAATATCCAATTCATTCTACCGCCTATGATTTAGCTTTTAAAAGTGCTGTTGCCACCTCATTGTTATTGATGGTGATCAACTCAGGATTGGCAAGCTATCAGCAATATAAACAGCGAAAAATACACACGCAGTACTTATTCCCCATCGCTTATTGGATTGCTGCTGGTGCAATTTTAGGCACTTTGATCGCCCTGAATACTTCATCACATCTGTTAAAATGGGCTTTTGCACTCTATTTGTGTTTTACAATTTTTGATTGTCTGATTCGTCAATTCAGACAGCCCCACTCAAATGCTCAAACAGTAAGATTACTCACCAAAACAGAGCAAGGCTTAGGCGGAATATTCATCGGTGGGATAGCTGCTGCTTTGGGTGTCGGAGGCAGTGTGATGACTGTTCCCCTGTTCCGTCGTTGTGGTTTGGATATGTCTTCATCGGTTGCCCTTGCCAATCCTTTGAGTATGCCAGTTGCGCTTGCAGGTTGCTTCACCTTGATCATTGGACAATTCATTCAACCCCAACATTTAGGCACGCATTTTATTGGTTATTTTTATTACCCTGCTTTAATTGCGTTGATTATAGGGGGCTTTTTAGGCATGAAACTTTCGATAAAGTGGATAGGGAAATTGTCTAATCAGCTGCATGAACGTGGTTATATCCTATTACTCACGCTGGTTTTGATCAGTATTTTATTTCAATAACCAAGACTGGCAGCTTAAAGACTTAATGCTTACCTGTTAACAATCCAACTGAAAACCAAGCCATATATCGTTTTAACACTGCAACTGTTAAATTTGATAGATGTTGCAATCGAACGCCTCGTGCTAAAAATTATATGATTTTAGAGATTTAAATTTATGCTGATGAGTTAATTAAAAAAAGCGAAAAGTGAATTTAATGGTTAAATTAAATTTACTTTTCGCCATGTCATTCTTTCATTTCGTATGGTTGGTGCTGGTACATTAGAATTTCTGAGAAATACTTACCTTATAATCTCGACCTGTACCTGTCATATATTCACCCAAATACATTTTGTAATCACGATTAAATAAATTATCAATCGAGAAATTCAGCGTAGGCCCTTTTGCACCGATTGGCTGCCAGTCTGCATAAACACTATGTAGTGAATAGCCTTTGGTTTTAGGTAATGAAAATGAAGATGCCGCAATTGACTTATCATTGTCAGAAAGGCTTCGGTCTTGCGCAGCTACAAATATCCCTCTCCAGCCCATAGTTAAGTAATGTTCAGGCACATTTACCCCTAAAGTCGCCGTGGCTTTTTTCGGTGGGATATTGGTCATCCATGTTTTTTGATCAAACCATGGATTTACCGGGGAATTATCACGTTGCCCGCGAATATAGGAATAAGTTAAACCTGCGAACCAAGTTGGCTGGTTATAAAAGGCTTCGGCTTCATAGGCTTTGATGGTGTAATCAGTCACATTACGATAAAAACCATGATCATAGTTGCCTTTACAATCCGCTACGCTACCCGAGCCATTGTTGGCATTGTTTTCTGCTTGTGCTCGACAGAATGTTGAACGATTACGAAATATCTCATCACTACCCCGATTATGATGATAAGTTAAACGAACTTGCAGATGATCTTCATTGCTAAACACATCATCAAAATTCATCTCATTTCCGACACGAATCGCCAACATTTTTTCAGGCAGTAGATAACGACTAGTCGAGGGAACAGTGGTCGCTGCGGATTGCACATAATATTGTTCATCAACACGAGGCGCACGCCAAGTTTTACTCACATTTGCAAACCAAGTCATATAGTCCGCCTGTTTCCAAGACATCGCTAAACGTGGAGACCAGCCAGTATAAGTTTTACTAGAATAATCATGTCCAGCAGTTGGATCATTAAATCGTGATGCACGATTTGGCTTGCCGTTATTTTCGATATGATCATAGCGTAGCGATGGTGTAATGACGAAATTATTAATCTGATATTGATCTTCAACAAATGCACTGAGCATTTGTTGATCGCCAGCAGGCATATAGTTCGGTTCGTAATAACCAAAATTATAATCTGGCTTTTTGGCATTGTTCTTGTCATATATCAGCGAATTTTGTTCCATTTTCTGATATTGCGCGCCAACTTTTAATTTATGCGTCCCCAAATTTGTTGGAATGTCGCTGATATTATTTATTTTCAATGCAGTATTGGTATAAGTCACCCAACTTTCGTTGCCTAACAGTGCCGCTGAACCGTTTACACTTGGCAAGCGTTGATCATGCTGATAAGTCTTTGAATAGGATGCGACCGCTTTTAAATTTAGATATGGATTAGCGTCAGGGTTGAACTCATAACTTGCTGAGTAACTGGTATCTTCTTGATCACGGTCCACCAAACGGCGCTTCCAAGCCTCTTCATAGCCATATTTGGCAATATCTGCTTCAGTTGGTACTGCATCCTGATCACGCATAGCAGCAAAAGGTTCCCAGCCCTCATGCCCACTTTGCATCGCATTTAAAGAAATTTTATGACCATCTGCTGGATAAAAATTCAGTTTGGCTAAATAGGTTTCTTGCTCTTGCCCAGAATATAAAAACTGACTGCCATCTGGGCGCTTTACATTTCCACTATCGCGATTGGTATAGTAAAACAGACCATCGACCAATCCATTCTCTGCTTTACCATATACTGCACCAGTATAAGTATTTTGGCTGTTATTGGAAAAACGTGAATATTTTAAAAATGCACCAATATTTTTATCAGCGTCCAGTAGATCAGTGGCATCTTTGGTTTCAAGTGTGACCTTACCGCCAAAACCGCCATTTCCTACTTCAACATTATGCGGTCCTTTATCCACCGTGATTTTCTTTAAAATTTCTGGCTCAATAAAGACTGAACCCTGTCGATATTTGTCAAACGTTTTAACAGAATCGTCTAAGGTAATGGGAACATCTGCTACACCACCCATCCCTAAAATATTAATCGTTTGCCCCCCCGGGCGTGGAGATCCGGCTGAACCAACACTGGGCATATGATCCAGTAATTGTGCAACATTATTTGCCTGATAACGATCAATCGCCTTTTGATTCAGTACGCTTTGGCCAAATTGTATAGTGTCTTTTTTTATGGCTTCTACCACAATCGGTGTCATCTGATAAATTTGGTTTTCATCAGTACGGGCATTTGAACTTGTTGTTTTTCCTGTTGTTGTATTCGCTGTATTAACTACTGGGATTTGTACAGTAACGGGCTTTTCAACTAACAGATAACCTGCTGAGGTTTTTTGAATCTGAAATGGCGTATTTTGCACCAATAACGCAAAAAACTGGTCTAAGCTATATTTACCCTGAATCGTCTTCACCCGATAACGATTAGTTTTTTCTGGATCTAATAATAAAGATACGTTGGCTTGCTGTGCCAAACTATTTAAAGCTTGGGTAAGTGAACCGCTTTGCACTTGATAAAAAGTTACTGGTAAAGTGTTATTTGCATGCGTTTGCATACTCATTGCACCCATAGAAAGTGCGATTGCAACAGCCAAAGCAACAGGCTTTATTGCTGTCTGATATAAAGATTGAGACATTCTTTACTCACCCAAGGTTAAATGATAATCATTAACTTCATTCAGTTAAAATAATCTGTGTTTTCATGCGTTCTAAGTTATATGACGAAGCAGACAGAAAAAAACCGCAATGAACTGCAGTTTTATTTAATTTTCTCAATCTGCAACAAACACATGACTACTTGCCAAAAGTAAAGCCCAAATAGCCAATGTAGGTAGAGTAAGTTTCTTCATTGAATTCACCTTACGAAGTTTTAATTATTTTTTAATTGGCTTAATCAACAACAAACATATTGTTCCCAATTGAAACCATCAGACAAAAATTAATTATAGTGCAATGTATAATTTACTCTCGCTGTGACATTCTGAGCATCGACAATCCCTGTTTTGGAAATATAGTTGACTTGATAACTTACGTGGACGGCCTGACTATGGCCATAAACAGCGTTTCTTCCCTGAGTATTCCAGGGCTGAGAAAGATTCACAGGTACATTGCCACCCGAAACACTTAATTGAATAAAAACAGGGTTTTTAACAGAAGCACCTGTAGCTTTATTGATCAACAAAGTCTTATCCGATTCATCTAAGTCAGTTGCTGAAATTGGACTGAGATGAATACCTTTAAAGGCTATATTTTGTGCCTCATCACAGTAATCACCCGCACCATTTACTAAGTCCAGAAAAATATTTGTGCGCCCTTGTAACGTATTTGTAGCAGTAAAGCTTGATTTAGGCACAGCGGCCATCGGAATAATTATATTCTTCATGCCAGTTCCTGGATGAATTTTAGTAGGTCGTAAAGTACATGTTCCATCAGTCACAGCACCATTCACTGTAATTTTTCCATCTACAGCAAACACATGACTACTTGCCAAAAGTAAAGCCCACATAGCCAATGTAGGTAGAGTAAATTTCTTCATTGAATTCACCTTACGAAGTTGTATTATTTTTAACTGCTTTATCAACAACAAACATAATGTTCCCTGTTGAAACCATCAGACAAAAATTAATTATAATGAATGTTATAATTTACAGTCGCTGTGACACTTTGAGCATCGACAATCCCAGTCTTGGAAACATACGTAACAAGATAATTTATAATTGTATCTTGCTGCGGAATAGGCGTGGTTGCTGGAGAGTACGCCTGAGTTCCCCAAGGTGCAGAAAGGTCGACGGCTGCTCCCTGCCAAGTGGTTAGTCGAATAAATATAGGATTTGTAGCAGAGGCGCCTATAGCTTGATTGACCAATAAGGTCTTATCCGTTTCATCTAAGTCTGTTGCTGAAATTGCACTGAGATGGATACCTTTAAAAGCTTTAGTTGTTGCTGCATCACATTTACCACCCGCAGAATTTGTTAACTTTGCAAAAAAATATGCACCAGCTTGCTGTGGGGTACTGGGAGCAAACCCAGATTTAGGTACATCTTGTAAGTGCATTGTTAGATCTTTCTTACCACTTGCCATTACATTGTAAGCTTGTAATGTACAGGTTTGGTCAACCACGACACCATTCACTGTAATTTTTCCATCTACAGCAAACACATGACCACTTACCAAAAGTAAAGCCCAAATAGCCAACGGGGGTAGAGTAAGTTTCTTCATTGAATTAACCTTACGAAGTTATAATTATTTTTAACTGGCTTAATCAACAACAAACATATTGTTCCCTGTTGAAATCATCAGACAAAAATTAATTATAGTGAATGTTATAATTTACAGTCGCTGTGACATTTTGAGCATCGACAATTCCAGTTTTAGAAACATACTCAACTTGATAACTTACGAAAGAGAAATCTTCCTTATCGCCATAAATCATACTTTTTGCCTGAACTCCCCACGGTGCAGTAAAATCCACAACATTTCTATGATCCGCGAACATTTGAATAAAAACAGGATTTTTAACAGAAGCACCGCTTGCACCTGTAGCTTTATTGACCAATAAAGTCTTATCCATTGCATCCAAGTCAGTTGCAGAAATTGGAGCGAGATGGATACCCTTAAAGGATTTATTATGTGCCACATCACAGTACGCGCCCGTACCATTTACCAAGAACAGAAAAAAATTTGTGGAGCCTTGACTTGTATTGGTAGGTGTAAAGCTTGATTTAGTGATAGCCTTCAACGGAATAATAATATCCTTAATGCCAGATCCCACACCAAGTTGAGGTTGGATCGTACACGTTCCGTCAGTCACAGCACCATTTACCGTAATTTTCCCGTTGACAGCAAACACACTATTACTTCCCAAACTTAAAGTCCAAACACTCAATATGGGGAGAATAAGTCTCTTCATAGAATTAACCTCATGAAGTTTAAAACAATATTACTTTATCCAAATTACAAAAAAATAAACCCCACATAAACAAACACATTTAAATATATACACCCCCTGCTTCCATTTATTTAAATTGCCTATTTATTTTAAAATCTGTTTATTTTAAGCATAAACTTGTTTTAAAATCCAGCTATTCAAAATTTATTTTTATTTTAAATTTCAACCAATTTTTAAAAAACCACCACCCCCACAACAATATATTCTCACCACAATATCTCCCAAGTTAACTTTTTATCATGCACATACATTAAAAAAATAAATAAATTATTTTAATTGTTTTTATTCAATAACTTATAAATTAAATAAATAAAGTTATAATCAATATTTTATTTTAAAACAGAATTTAATGATCTAAAAATATAACCAAACATAAATAAATTATTTTAAAAAAACTCTATTAAATTAGGCTAAAATAACATTTTTGTTATTTTGAAGTAATATAAATCACATAATTACCAAGTTTAGTAATTTTAATTGGATAATGACTAACCAATAAACGCAGGGTTTGATCTAAATCCTGTTGCGCATTAATCACACCACTGACTTTATAATCTTTTAAAGTAGAGTGATTAAAAATTAAATATTGATGATGATAACGACTTAAGTTTGTGAGTAAATCAGTCAAAGGAAGTTGATCTGCCAATATCTGATGCTTATCCCAAGCAAACTCTGTCGATGCAATATCAAGTTTAGATATTGGACTCAAACCAAGTGGATTAGCGGTAATTTTTTCACCCTGCTTGACTACTTTTGATTGATGATCCTTGCCCAAGGAACGAGTTTCAACTTTAGAATGCAGCATATTTAACACGCTGCTGTTTGAGTATTGATAAACGATAAATCGAGTACCGAGCGCTTTAAAATCTGCTTGAGGTGTATGAATGATTAACGGTCGTTGAGGGTCTTTGGCAACATCAATATACATGTCCCCTTGAACTAAATTGATTTGTCGTTTTTCAGAACTAAAATCTAGTTTAATTGCAGATTTTGCACCTAAAGTCACTTTGGAACCATCTTGCAAGGTGATTGAATGTATTTGGCCAACTTCAGTTTTAAAATCAGCAGTATGGTACGACAGCATCGTTGAATCACTGGCTAAATAGATTACACCGCCTACCCCTACAAAGAACAGCAAGGTTTTACTCAGCATTTGTAAAATATGTTTTTTACTTTGCTGGCTGAGTTTCATTGAATTTCGAACATTTTGGCTAGATATGCCATGTGTTGTTGAAAATTGCTGCATCGTTTGTGAGAAACTAAGCATTTGATCGAGTTGATCATGATGTTCAGGGTACTTGTTTCTCCACGCTTCAAACTCGATTTGAGCTTGTTGACGTTCATGTAAATTATCGGTATTTAAACGAACAATCCATAAAGCCATCTCTTTTTGTAGTTGTTTAGCGTTCATCTTGCTCTAGCTCAAGCAGATTGTTTTTCGCCTCATAACATAACTGTAAACAGTCAGCTAAATATAGCTGTGTCGTGCGTAAAGATTTACCAATCTCAGTCGCAATTTCACTCTGACTATAACCTTCAAAGTAATACATAATAAAAGCTTTTCGAGTCAGTGCTGTCGTACCCTGCAAAGCAACAGTGAGAAAATCTAAGATGAGTACTGCTTCTTCAATTTGATTTGAAGATAATAAAATATCCTGATCATCAGCATGCTGTTTTAGGGTTTCTAAATAATTCTGCTCTAAAATATAACGACGATGTTTATCAATAAGTAAGTGTTTAGCAACATTCACCAAATATGCACGCGGTTCTTGAATAGAAAAAAGCTGTTGAGTTTGTAGCAATTTTACAAAAGTATCTTGAACCAAATCCGCTGCAGTAAAGGGATAGCGGACTCGCGAGTTCAACCAGTGTCTCAACCAATCATGATGATCCAAATACATGTCTTGCAATATCTGCTGCCGTGAGGGTGTGGGGAGAATTGGAACCATAAAATTAAATTTAAAAACCCTAAACAATAATAATTATCGTTTACATTCCATGATTTGTAAATGCTCTCTGAAGGAACTTTTTTTGTAAGGTCTTTTGCATGTTTTTCTCCTTCCATTCGTCATCTCTTATATACCGCCTTTTAAATCAGAGAATGGAATGAATCAAGCACTGATCAATGAACCAAACGCTCAGCAACAACTTAGTTTGTCAATGCGTCTAAAATTACAAACTGCAGATGAGCATGAAAGAATGCATAAGCTGATGGCACAAGCAGATGTATTTTCAAGTTTAGAAAAATATGCTTTATTCACATTGTCTCAGTATTATTTTCAATTAGAAATCGAACATTTATTTCAACAAGATCAAGTAGCTTCATATATAACTGATATTGATATTCGTGGTCGCTCTGCTCAGGCGTTACTCGATCTGCAAGATTTAGGTATTCAGCCTCAAGGTCAAACTTTAGAAAGCTTAAATGTGACTTTCCCTGCTGCCCTAGGTTGGATTTACGTTTCAGAAGGATCAACATTGGGAGCTGCATTTTTATTTAAACAAGCTCAGCAACATTTAGGGCTCAGTGCGGAAAAAGGCGCTCGCAATTTGTCTGCTTATCCTGAAGGGCGAGCTAAGGTTTGGAAACGATTTGTTCAAGCTCTAGATCAAGCTCGACTCAGCCCAAGCCAGAAAGATGAAGTTATTCAAGGTGCGCTTGATGCATTTGAATATTTTGGCAATGCGTTAATCAATTTAGAACAACTTCATTAGTTCTGTTGCAGAACAGTGAATTGATCTGATGGTAGAAGCTTGTACAGCCACCTATTACAGTGAAAAGTTTAAATTTGATTGGCATAAACAATAGATCTTTCATAAATAAAAATATGATTATATGGCGTGAATCGTATTGGTATTGAAAGTCCCTTCTCCCTTCGAGAGAAGGCTAGGATGAGGGGCTTTTATGTTGATTTACGGTTTTAAAAGGACTAATGAAAGAAGCCTAATGTCTCACTCTTGTACTGTCTCATCCTTGCGCTACAAAAAAGTCATGCTTTGTTCTTGCTTATGTTGAGCAAGGGGTACGTCCTATACGCCCACGATATCTACACGATGTAGAATTCAATGACGCAAAGGTGCTTGCACAGCCCTATATTACAGTGAGAAGTTTAAATTTAATTTGCGAAGGCGATGCCTCACTCTTGCGCTGCAAACAAAGCAGTGCTTTATTTTTGCTCATATACCCCCGCCCAACAGCGACATCCATGTCGCCATGCGATAGCTACACCATGTAGAATTCAATGAAGAAAAGGTACTTACACTGCCCAACCTAGGTTGCAAAGTTTTAGCTCATTGGTGTAAACAATAGATCTTTCATAAAGCAAATGATTGAATTAAAGAATATTAATTAGGAGAAATTATATTCTTGTGTATGAGTTTTTTGACAGGTTAACTATATCAACTATTTCGCTTGTTTTTGGCTATACAGCATAACCAAAATAGACAATAGAAATAGTCCCCCCATCAACATAACAGTAACATGAAAAGCCATCAGTTCAGCAGATTCTAGGCTATTGCCTTGCTGTTGAGAAAAAGCCGTCATAAAAGTCATCGTCGTACCCAATACTGCAATTCCGAGTGTCATTCCAAGTTGGCGTAGGGTATTTAAGATTGCTGCCGCAAAATTTGCATCTTGAACTTGCACACTTCCCATAATCAATGTACTTGAACCTGGCACGATCAGTCCCATCCCGATTCCCATCAGTCCACCACATAAGACAAATAGCAGCAAAGATGAATCGAGTTGAAAACTCATCATGGCCAACAACGCAACGCCTGCAATTGCCAAGCCCAGTATCAATAAGCTTGCCACTGTAAATCGTTGATGTAATTTGGCAAAGGCTATTGAAACAAATGCTTGAGTTAAAAACTGTGGTGCAATCAACCAGCCAGTCTGTGCTGCACTCAACTCGATCTGATTTTGATAAAATAAAGCAAATATAAATAACGAACTATATCCTGCAAAACCCAAGATAAATGAAATTGCGTTATAAGCTAAAAAATGTTTGTTCTTAAATAAATGATTGGGGATCAAGGGATGAACTGTATGTTTTTGCTGCCATGCAAATGCCATACTCGCCACACCAAACAAAACAATACTCAGCATCAACCAATGCTTTAAATAGTCGTGTTGTAGGGCAATAATACTATAGGTTAATGTGACAATGGCAACAGCGCTATATAACAAACCAAGATAATCAAACGGTAGAGATTGAGATTTCTGGTCTGGGTCAATTCCCTTATATCCCAAGTAAATCGTCACAACCCCAACTGGCAGGTTAAGCCAGAATATGCTTTGCCAACCAAAATGATGCACCATCAAACCACCGATTAGCGGGCCAACAATCAATGAAAAAGCACTAAAAGAACTCCAGCGACCAATTTCACGTGCTTTGTCTTGTGGTTGATGAAAATGATGTACCAAAATCGCCAAAGCCAGAGGGATTAAAACTGCGCCAGCCACCCCTTGAATCATACGGCCAATGATCAACAAACTAAAATTGCTTGCCATTGCACAAATCATTGAACCCACTATAAAAATGATGACACCCAACAGCCATAATTTTTTACGCCCTAAACGCTGGCTTAATGCCCCCACTGCTAACATCAAACTCGATAGGCTTAAAGCATAACTATCAATTACCCACTGTAGATCAGCCATATCGCTATCAAATTCTTTTTGAATGCTTCCAAGTGCCAGATTGACACTACTTAAATCCACCAAACAAAGAAATGTGCTGATATAGAGCGCTAAAATGAGATAAATCGGTTGGCGAGATGCGTTCATACATCACCTAAGACAGATAAATGAGAATCATTATACTATATACTGACCGACCGTCAGTCAATTGAAAACCACCGAAAAATAAACACCTCATTTTGGTAGACATGACTCAACTATCTTTTTGAAGATCACCAACGAGATATAACTAAATGACTTGCTCTTAGATCACATAATCATTTTTTATCTAAAATATAAGCTGAAATAAATATAGAAAGATCACTCATCATGACCTAGCATTTTTAAATATTGCATCGCAATTTGTCGCGAGAAATCTGTACTATCTTGCAGTTGATTGGCAATTGCTTCATCCGTTACCCCATGCACCCCCGAATAAATCAACAAAGCGGTTAATTTTGGCTGTTCTAAATGCCAAATGCCTGCTTTCTGACCACCCTTTAAGATATGCAGTAATTGTTCAACTATCATATTTTTTTCTTTATTTTGACGCTCATGATGATGTGCGCCAAAAACAATATCATGTATAGGATAACTGTTGAGATAGGTGTGAATATTTGCAGCAACCCAAACTTTAAATTGACTGACCCAATCTTCTGCATCACATTTTGCAACTGCTGTATCTAGAGCCTTAATAAAAAAATCGATATAACGTTTTTTTAATGCTTCAACAATATGCTGTTTTGATTCAAAATAATGATAGAACGTGCCTTTAGCCACACCCACGCTGGCGATAATTTCGCTAATCGTGGTTGCTTCCACCCCTTTTTCTAAAAAAAGCGTTTGTGCAGCATTCATCAGCTCATCAATTCGGACTTCTGCTGGCTTGGTTTGCCTTTTTGTCACCTGAGTAGAAGCGACTTGAGATTGTGATGACATACTTCTCTATTTTCTACACATAAGAATTTAATTATAAATGAGCCCTTCCCAATTCACAATTGAAGCCAAGCTCAGTTCTCTAATCACTTTAACATCATGAAGATATACAGACTACTGATTTTAGATTGAGCATATCTGACAGAATATCAAAGCCAGCTTAGACAGTTTTTGACTTCCTGAGGCGTTTATTCAATCTCTCCATAGAGTTGCTTCATAACTCATCATGTTGAGTGAATCATATAGGTACTGAAAGTTCCATCTCTCTTTGGGGGGACTAGGATCAGGGAGGAATTTAAAATTGTTCTATCGTTTTAAAAAATGACTTACAAAAGAAGTATAATATTCATTCACCTTAAAAAAACTGGTTATTTCCGGATAATAACCAGATTGATAACTGCTAATCTAGCCGTATAAGCATCAAGAGCATAAAATAATCTGGCATCATCTTTAAACTATTTAAATGAGACAAACCAATTTAAATGAGATAAAAAATCTAAATCATTGAAAATTTCAGCTTAAAGTAATCCAATGTACAAATAAATAATTACAACTCAAATTAAAATAAATATTTACTAACATAAAGACAAACTCATTAATTCTATTCATATTTTACTTATAAATAACGATATCTTTAATATTTTGAAATAATTTAACAAAATATATATTTGTAATCTCTGTATGTTTTTTGTCTATATAACATAAATAATCACCTTAAAAGCAATAATTAAAGTAATAATAAATTAATTAAATTATTTAAAGGTAAAAGAATGAATGATTCTTTAGCATTAAAAAAAGCGAGGATTATTTCACCTAAAGCACTCATCCAAAATATACATCATGAGAAAAATGATCTAACGCATCCGAACTACAGTTTATTTTTAGATATTGATGGCACACTGGCTGATTTCACTTCAGATCCAAGCCAAACAACTTTGAATCAAAGAAATTTTAATATTATTCAAAAACTTGTCAACAATTCTATAATTATCAGTATTGTTACGGGTAGACCTATAGATCAAGCAAAAACCTTTTTCCCAAATCTAGCCTTAAATATTGCAGGAACCCATGGTCTGGAAATGCAATTAAAAAATATCGATACGCATATTTCTATGCCCCATACTCATTATAATCCAGAAGATTTAATTCAAATTAAACATGAGATTAATCAACTTTGCTTATCTCAACCCCATATTCGAATAGAACATAAACCTTATTCTATTGCGCTACATTATAGAGAACACCCTCAATATAAAAACCAAGCGTTGCATTTTTTAGAACAAGTGCAAGCGAAAAATTTAAATTTTAAAATTATTCAGGGTAAGTACGTATTTGAATTAATTCCTACACAGGCCAATAAAGGAAATGCAATTCACAGAATAATCCAACAATGTAAACTAGAAAATAGTATTGCATTATTTATTGGCGACGATTTTACTGATGAAGCAGGTTTTGAAGTCATTAATCAGGTTGGTGGTATCAGTATCAAGGTTGGTGCAGGCGATACCCAAGCTAGATTTAGATTAGAAAATACAATGGCTGTGACCGATTTTCTCGAATTATTTGCTCAACATATCCAACAAGAAAAGATTAAATCTTCGGTAAAACGCTTGGAGAATACTCATGTCTAGATTAATTGTTTTATCAAATCGTGTCAGCTTACCCGATCCCTCGAATAACTCAGCAGGTGGTCTAGCAGTGGCTGTGCAAGATGCACTACATGATATTGGTGGAATATGGTTGGGGTGGAATGGTCAACAAATTGACAATCATAAGTCGGTAAAGTTTGAACATATACAGCAAGATAATATTGAATTTATTACCTGCCCACTACAGCAGAGTCAATACCAACAATATTACTGTGGCTTTGCCAATAACACCTTATGGCCTGCTATGCATGAGCGTGCCGATTTAATTGAGTTTAAATCCGAAGAATATGCTTCATATCAACAAGTTAACCAATTTTTTGCCGAAAAGCTGTATGAGATTGCTCAACCTGATGATTTAATTTGGGTACATGACTATCATTTTTTCAGTATAGCGCATTATTGTCGAAAACTTGGAATGCGTAATCGTATCGGTTTTTTCTTACATATCCCATTTGCCAGTGCTTCAATATGGGAAAAATTACCGGAGGCTCGCACCTTACTGCAAGATTTAACTCAATATGATGTATTAGGCTTACAGACTCAATTAGACCAACAAAAATGTATGCAGCTTTGCCAAAATAGTTTGAAATTTAGCCGCGTACAAGATGATCTTTTGATTCAACCTGATCAACAAACCCGCATTAAATGCTACCCTATTGGTATTAATCCTGAAGTGATACAACAGGCAGCACAACGTCAGAATCAAACCATGAAATCGATATTCGATTTTGAAGATAATCCTTTGTATAAAACTATTATCGGTGTTGACCGTATTGATTACTCAAAAGGTTTACTTGAGCGTTTTGGAGCTTTTGAATGCTTTTTACAACAGCATCCTGAGTATCATCAGCATATTGTGGATTTACAGGTTGCGGGCCCATCTCGCATGGACATTACGACATATCAAGATTTTTATCTATCTTTCATGGACAAAATTAAGCAAATCAATCAAGACTACGCTACTGCTGACTGGACGCCCATTAACTGCACTCAGGACGTGGTAGAGCATGATGAATTAATGCAGATTTATCAGTATGCCGACATTTGCTGGGTTAGTTCGTTAAAAGATGGGATGAATTTAGTTGCCAAAGAATATATTGCAGCACAGGATCCTGATAACCCTGGGGTGTTGATTCTCTCTAAATATGCAGGTGCAGCAGAGCAAATGACCGAAGCGGTGCTGGTCGATCCAAATAATGAAAAGCAGATGGTTAAATCCCTTGAAACTGCTTTGTTTATGTCGAAAGAAGAACGTATTGAACGTTATCAACAACTGATGCTGGGCATCGAGCAGTTTGATATCAATGACTGGCGTAATGCATTTTTACATGACTTACAGCAACCCATAGATGAACCAATTTATATGCACAAGGCAGGGATTTCATCTCGGGCTTCAATATTTAAGGTCTAGTTTGCTCCTATTCACTTGAATGTGCTGCTTTCAATTTTAATCTGCCCAGCAAGGGTTACAGCAAATTGCTGTAACCCCGTGTGATTCTATTTTGCTTGTATCTGGGTGTATCTGTTGACGATGCCAATCATTGCCAACAGCAGTGCAATGATAATAAATACCGAGCCTAATCCAATCACTTCACTTAAAAAGCCTACCAGTGCAGGGCCAAGTAAAGCCCCACTATAAGCAATTGTTGAAACCAATGATAATGCAGCTGCTTTGGGAATTAAATTTTGCTCTCCTACCCGAGAAAACATCACTGGTACAATGTTAGAACTCCCCAAACCTAAACAGCAATATCCTAACAATACTACCGACCAGTGAGGAGCAAATACGATAATCATTAAGCCCAAAGCAGCCAAAATGGCGCCATACAATACTACCTGCTTGGCACCAAACCATCGTAACAAAGCACTGCCTGAAAACCGCCCTACTGTCATAGCGATTGCAAAAAAAGTATAGGCAAAACCAGCGTAAGTAGGATCTAAGTGGTATTGCTTTACCAGATATATCCCACTCCAGTCCATTGCTGCCCCTTCAGATAAAAAACTGATAAAACATACCAAACCGATCAGAAGTAAAGTGGGATGCATCAATTCTTTTAACTTTAATTTTTCTGGCTTATTTTCTACTACTGTGCCTTGCTCTATGTTCTCTATTCGAGTCAAACATAGCGGTATGGCAAAAAATGCAATGCTTAACAATATACAACTGATACTCAGTGCGGCAAGTAATGGTGTAACACCTAAAGCCAATAAGATGCTGACCAATGCCACACCCATTAAGCCCCCTAAACTACACATGCCGTGAAAACTGGACATTCTATTGCTTAGGCTATTTTTCTCAACAATGACTGCTTGCATATTAATAGCAACGCCCAAGCTTCCTACCATCGTACCAAACACAAACAATAAAATGGCCATAGATAAAGCAGTATTGCATATACTCAGAAAGGGCAAAATACATAGCATAGCCAATAGCGTAAAACCAATAATTGACTTACACCCCAACTTTTGGATTAAAGCACCCGTGGCAGGCATAGATAAAAATGAGCCAATACCTGCGCAAAGCAGAAGTAAACCAAAATCTGCATGATTCAGATACAAGCGTTGCTGGGCAAATGGAATTAATGGCGCCCATGCTGCTGTCGCAAAACCCAAGCTAAAAAAACTAAGCTGAGTTGCTAAAATTTGACTATGGATGGGGTTCGTACGATCCCATACAGCTGTTTTAAAAATGAACATTTACGATGCCACTCACAAAAAATTTAGGCATTTCCTTACAAAACCACAATCCATAGAAAAACCCCTTGTCTTTTGCCATGTAAAACTGACAAATGAACAAGGGGTATTTGGCGAAATTATACTCAGATTTTAAATGCTGTCATTGTTTATTTTTGAGTTTTCTCTAGAAATTTGTAACATAGACAATGCAGTTCCCACTTAAATCTATATAACTAATATATATCGTTTTTTTATTTTTAGATTTAATTAACTTTATAGTAATTCGCAAACATGGGGTTGAATTATCCTATCTCCAGTTGCCAAAGCATAAACTATTTTAAATCTTATATTGAGTTGAACGCTCTACGTTTTATATCTTTATGATGGCTGTTAAGAAAGATAGGTTCATCCATGATTATTTATAGCTCAGCATTTTCCAACCGACTGAGAAAATAAGATAAGCCCTCTGGCGCACGTGCATCCAAACGGCTACTTGTACTCACGCGTACTTGATTAGTCCAAGTAATTTGATATCCGTGTTGAATAAATTTTTGTACCAATCCAACATCTTCATGGCAGCAAATCGCTTCAAAACCACCCACTTGTAGATATACTTGCGCACTAAAGCTTAAATTAGCTCCATGAATATGCTGATGGTTCATACGATCTTTGTAATGGATCAAATAGTTTTGCTGAGCATTTAGGGACAAATGGCTAAAATCATCAAGCTGCACCACGCCACAAATGACATCAGTGGGTTGATGCTGTATTTGAGCATATAACCAATCTAAATCTACACAACTGTCCGCATCTGTGCATGCAATCCAAGTCGCACCCTGCGCGATTAAATGCCGAATTCCTAAATCACGTGCTTGCCCTACGCATTGATAGCTACATGTAAGCCAACGTATATGATTGTTTTTTACGATATTTAAGGATTGATCATTACACTGATCTAATACCACTAAAACTTCAACTTGATGGTGCTTAATTTGTTCAATTGCTTTTTGAACAGCTTGCAAGCATGCCGATAAGTACTGTTCTTCATTATGGGCCGGAATAACGATACCTATTTTCAAATACTTCCCTCCTGTTGTGCCAGTGAAGAAGCGCCAACTGTCCAAAGATCGATGATAAAATCGGGATCACTCAGCGTTAAATAATGATGAAATGGCAATTGATTCCTCAAGCTTTCATGAACCCGTTGCGCATCTAGCTCAAAACCTTCTATCTCATGGCGCCAATGGCAGCACAGAATTTCTCCATGTGGCGTTAAACTATGCGTTAAATGATCAATTAATTGATGTAATTCTTGTGAGGTCAAATAATATGCGACCTCACTCATTACAATGAGATCAAAATGTCCAGAAGGATAAGCGTTGGGTATTCTTCTCTGTTCTACCTTAACATGTTTATAGCCGTGCAAACGTTTGGAAGCCAATTGAATAGCATTTTCGGAAGCATCTATTGATAAGACTCGATCAGCTCGCTGTGCCAAATGTTCGCTTAGATGGCCATTAGAACAACCTATTTCTAAAAGATTTATGTAGTGTGGTCGCGTCAATAACGCCAGACAAATTTGCTTTTTTCTAGCTTCATACCAACGGTGATCATACCCCCATGGATCCTCACTTTTTGAATACAATTCTTCAAATACATCGATATAGTCACTCACAGAGATAGACCTCATAAGGCATGAGCAGACGCTCAATGATTGATGGCGATAGAACAGCATTCTGTCCCGTACTCTCATCTGCTTGGGTTTGAGAATTGAACTGTAAAATGGCTTGACGTTTTTGGCTAATTTGCTCATCAGTCAAGCAATAAGCGTAGGCTTGATGCCATGGGATTCGGGGATCCTGAGGAATTGCCCAATGCCAAGCCCAGATCAGAACTTGCAAACAGGGCAATTGGTGTACTTTTGCGAATGACTGAACGGTCTTACCTACTGCTTCATGATCTGGATGACCATCGTATTTATAGGTGCAAATTAAAAAATCTTCTGGGTGAATGGTCTGATCTAATCCAGACCAAAGTTGATTGATTTGTAAATGAACTTGTCCATCAGTCAAATTCAATCCGATACGTTGGGTATGTTTAGCAATCGCTAAACACTCTAGGGCAGCCAAACTTTCTAGTGGACGCAATTGATTTAACTGTTCGGGTGTGTATTTTTTCGATTGCGGATGGCTCTGGGTACCATTTGTAACTGCCAATACAACAATGTTGCAATCTAATTGCATAAGCTGTTGCATTAAGCCAGCACAACCCAGTATCTCATCATCAGGATGCGGGGATATTATCACCACCCTTTTGGAACGAAATTGCTCAAGATCGAGTGGTGGCAACGGCTGTTTTTCAAATGCCTGTAACCATTGACTCTTTTGAGTGCCCTCACCCTGAATCATCCGATCTTCAACGAGAGGATGTCTTAAAGTTCCCATGACATATGCTCCTGTAAACATCGTTCAGCAATTTGCACATCATCAAATGCGGCATGGCTTTGCCGAATAAATACAGGTAGATCAGCCATTAATTGAGCAAAAACACCCTCTTCACAATATGGTCTTGCCCCTAAAGCTTTACCAGCCAAATCCATGACAGCTTGACAGCATTGCTCAGTTTGCGCACGCAAAATTCGAATCACACGTTCATGATTCTCATGAGGCTGTGTGTCTATAAGTTTGGCTGTATATTGAAAAAATGCTTTTGTCACTGCCAACTGCTGAGCCAGCTCACCCATATACATAGACTTAAATGAATTTGGACTATCTTGACAACTCTGTTGTAAAAAATGCATCAAACGTGCAGCAGCTCCATACCAACACGCTGCTATACCTGCTGCACCATGCCAGAAACCTGGACGTTGTAAATATTGATCAGGTTGCCCGATAAGCCGAATTAAGCAGTTGTGAAAATGAACTTTCGCTGTTTGGGTATGTTGCATACCCACTGCTTGCCACTGACTAAAATCTATAGAAATATTAGGCTGATCTAATTGAACCATGCACAACTGAGATTGACCTTGTTCATTCTTATAACTCATTAATGCTCGTTGTACAAAGGCAGCCCCAGAACACCATAACTTAGTTCCAGTACAATGGTTATTTGCCACCTGTAGAGGCGCTGGACCGCCTTCAGCAGCCCATACAGCCCATATCTCTGAAGAACGTATGTTTGTCGAATCGCCTAATTCGTACAAGATACTAAGTGCATCACAATGTGATTCAAATAGTTTTGCCAAACTTAGATCAATTCCCGCTATTTCAGCAAAACACTGCCAACGTGCATAGGTTTGCCCTTGTGCGGGAAAGGGTAAATTCTCAGATAAAAGGGTTAATTGGCGAAATACAGATATACGTTGCTGATTTTTATATTCGAAAGTTGCCGAATCAAAATCTGCTAATACCTGTTTCATGGACTTATTTATTTGGATTTGAAGATTCATTTTAATTTAGTTTTTCATAAGCTTTAAAATTTAATCTATCGTTTAAAATTAATATATTAAATTTAAGTTTTGTAAAAAAACAGTAAATTGCCAAACAACTCACATTAAGCAGATAAAATATCATTTCATTTTGTGACGTTGTTATTGAATAACGTGAGTTAAGTTATTTTAAAAGACTGTTCTGTAACTATTATTATAAATTAAAGAATAAATCCAAAATACACGGTAATCTAAATACTCTAAATCGTTTTATTTTTAATAAAGAAGAGGCTGAAATGACTACTTTCAATATTCAAGATATTAAAAAGCACGCGAATGTTATTGCATCTTGTGGCACACAAGTTGGAACAGTTGATCATCTCGAAGGCGATAGTCAGCTAAAATTAACTCGTGATGATGATCCGAATGGTCAACATCATTTAATTCCAACGTCTTGGATTAGTGATGTTAAGGGTGATCAAGTTATCCTGAATAAAAACTCAGAAGAAGTCCGTGATCAGTGGAAAGCTATATAAATAAACCTAGCGCAGTCATACTTATTTGGCTGCGCTTTAAGCTATTTTTAGATATTTACAAAGTGCAAGCTAATCGAACTCACCAACACCTACAACAGCGTAACAAGTGCATTATGTAAATATAGGCTCTCAAAAAGGAAAATCAACCCGTAGGTATTACAAAATAAGTTTCTTAATTATGCTGACTATATAAAAATATAAGGTTGATAAAATCAAGATTAAGCTCTTAAACTATCGAATATTGATACGACCAACATGACCTATATATTTACTCAATATATTCAAAAAATGACACAATCAAGTCATCTTTAATAAAATCTTATTTTTAATAAAAAAAATTTCACAATATTTTATCTACCTTTTAGTTAAAAATATCGCTTAAAGCTATTATTTATGAGTAAATTAATATAAAAATAAACATTTTTTTAAACAAGTTGCCAATTAAAATTCCTCCCTAGAAAATACGCTATAAAATTCAAAAAATATTTAACAAAGTAGCAACAGGGTTAAAATCCTTATCGTTTACTTTTAATTTTGAATACCGTTACAAGAAATGATTTCTTTTATTGCCTGCGATAAGAGTGGGAGAACTAAGTTGATAAGTTCGCCCATCTATATTTAGATCTACTGATTTAAGCTTATGGCTCTATTTATTTGAGCCTAGCCTTGTAACTTTAGCCATTTGGTCGAGTCACAATTGGGAAAATTGAATCTGACCGTTTAAACATTGCAAAGAATTTTCCAATTTTCAGTGGATTGCCTTTGACTTTACTGTCTCTAGAAAGGAGGACTTTTACCCCTTCTATTTGTCCTGTAATCATTTTTAGATATAAGGGTTTGGTTAAGGTTAATGTTGGGCAATCCGATGCCAAAGCGCTACTGTCATCATAACGCTTGAATTGCATGACTGAGTTTTCAACCCACAATGAAAAATTCTCTTTGGTATCCGATAAAACCAGATTGAGACACTGGTTTTCACTTTTTAAATTTTCTACATCTAAATTGGTTGCCATGGCTTCAAGAAATCTTTCTGTTGGCGTGTGAATCAATAAGTCACTTGGATCAGATGTATTTTGCAAAGGTAGATTATTTTGTAGCTCTTGGGCACCGACTAAAAAGAAATTACGCCAAGTTGAAGCCTCAGCAGCATAGCCCAATTGACGATAAGTATTTGCCAATAAGTTTTTCGCTTGTTGGTTTTGAGGGTTATTCAACACAATATGCTTTAAAATCTCAGCAGCCCATCTATAATCAGCTTGATCATAGGCATCTTGCGCATTTTTCAACGCTTTGCTCTCCCCACCTGCTAATTCAATATATTTTTTTGCAACAGCTTTAGGTGGCAATGGATCTAAATTGGAAGGATGGGCATCGAACCATCCCATATAATATTGGTATACCGCTTTTACATTATGCTTTAGGGTTCCATAATAGCCATGAGCATATAGTTTTTGATCAAGTGCCGCTGGAAGCTGAATTTTCTCAGCAATTTCAGCGCCATTTAAACCAGAGTTCATATATCTCACCGTCTGGTCATGGGTAAACTTATATACATCTCGCTGCGTTTTAATAAAATCTTGAATATTGTCATTGCCCCATACTGGCCAATGATGCTGTGCAATCAACACATCCGATGTTTTGGCATGTTGCATTGCCTGATCTAAATAACCCACCCATTTTAAGGCATCTCGTACTTTAGCACCTCGAAGGGTATAAAGATTATGCATGGTATGCGAAAGAATTTCCGCGCCATTATAAAGTTTGAGTGATGGGATAGAGAAGGTTAACTCTGCGGGCGCTTCTGAACCCGGTACGTTATAAAACACAAAATCTAGACCATCAACGGTCATTTTCTGTTCCGCCTGAGTAATCAGTTGTGTAGGCTCAAGGATTCCCATTTTCCCAACAGCAACTGCCTTACCTAAACCTGTATCTACCAGCCCTTGTGCATTCTTCGGTAGAAAAGTTCCATACATGTAACTGGCACGACGTAGCATGGCTGAACCTGCCATCACATTTTCACTGGTCGCTTCTTCCATAAAGCCTTGTGGCGCTATAATTGGCGTTTTTCTTGCGTTAATTTCTTCGGTAGAAATAACACCTAATGCCCCACCAAAATGATCGATATGGCTATGGGTAAAGATAATGGCTGAAATTTTTTGCTCACCTAAATGCTGTCTAGCAAATTTGAGTGCAGCTTCAGCTGTTTCTTTAGAAGTTAATGTATCAACAATAATCCAGCCAGTATCACCCTGTATAATAGTCATATTTGCCAAATCGAAACCACGAATTTGCCAAACTCGATCTGTAACTTTAAAAAGACCGACATTGTTGTTTAACTTTGCTTGTCGCCATAGACTCGGATTAACAGTATTTGGAGCTTGATCGTTTAAAAAATTAAACGCATCAAAATCCCAGATAACATTGCCTTTCTCACTTTTAATTTGACCCGTCGGCTTGGCAATAAAGCCTTTTTGCGCATAATTAAACTCAGTCATATCATCTAAATTATATTTATTCTTATAGGTATTATTTGACTCAATGACTGCTTTTTCTACCGCTGCATTTGCTGCAAAAACAGAAAATGGTAAAATAAACATCAATGAGACCGTCAAAAATTTAATTTTCATTGTCTTTCCTTTTAAAAACATCCATATTTTTGGGTTTTATGATTTGTGCATTATTTTCATCTGGCATTAAACCCTGTCTTATATCCCGCTATAAAATCCTCTTCCTTCTACAATTTGATTCATCCCCGCTTTCAATTGGTGATTTTATTGATCAATCATAACTTTGATTTACCTTGAATCGAATGCCACCTTCAATATAGTCTTTTAAGTATTTACCCAACAGTTTGTGATCTTTTACCTTGGTCGGCCAAAAGTGTTCAAGACCAATATCACTGACCACATTGAGTATCGTATTGAAGGTAAAAAGTACTTTTAATGCAATCGCGTCAGGTTCAGAATCTGGTAAAGCCAGTTGTAATAAAGAGACTGCTTTATCTGAAATAGGTACCAATGTCTTTACAACAATGATCCGCCCTTCGTCTCCTGCGCTAATCGTCTTAGAAAAGAATTTTATATAATGAATCCCATTTTCCTGTAAAAGAATCTTCACCATCGGTTTCATCAAGGCATCTACAACATCAGAAACTTGTACATGTTCAGGTTGAATCGCATTTAAGAGCGCGAGGCTGTCTGTAACATAAGGTGTCATGACATGATCAAGCGCAGCTTCTACCAATCCCCATTTAGATTTGAAGTGGTAATATAAAGCTGATTTATTTGCTACTTTTGCAGTTTCATTAATTTTCTGTACAGACAAAGTTTCAATATTGTTCTGTGAAAAGAGAACAATCGCAGCCTCGATAAGCTTTTCTTTGGTTTGATTACTCATCACATTCCATAGAGAAAAATAAAAAGAGAGGTCTTTTTATATCAAAAATGATAAAAAATAAACCAGTCCAATCGACTGGCTTATTTTTGACAGATGAACTATGAACAACCTTTGGCTTCAAATTCCTCTTTAGAGCTGTAGTTCAAGTCTGGTAAATAATCACCCATGACTGTCTTTTCATCTCCCCAAACTTTGGTGTTCTGGATTGCTTGACTAAAGTTTGAATACGGTAATAAATTTCTCATGATCAGGAAACCAACATCGTTATGCCCTTTTTCCACCGCATCTGGACCAGTATACCCATCACCACGTGGACTTAAAGGCAAGTACGCAATTCCACATTCTTCTGTTGCATTCTTTGGTCGATCTTCTGGTAGAGATACAACGAGAGTATAAAAGCCATTTTTGTCTGTATGCTTTATTTGCTCATCATAGATACAAAAGTTAGTTGCTGTCGAGATCAGCTCATTGCTACAAATTGACCAATATCGAATATCACCTTTCCCTAAAGTGGTTTCGTTACCAGAAGTTGCTGCGATTTGTGGCAGTTTACCTTTCACCACAACCACCTTACCGAGCTTACGGCTAATCACAGAAAAGGTATATTCATTATCTGGTGTAGCCCATTGATTCAGCTTACGTTCAGTTTTAAATCCTTCACACTGAGCTAAGTTATATTTATAAATACAACTAATATTCGCAGGCCCGTTATAGGCGGTATACCATGTTGGGGTCAATTGCGCAGGGAAACCCGTGTAAGGCTGTTTATTATACAAACTTAAAATTAAGTTCAAAGGCGTTTGCACATTATCCAAAGCTTTTTCTTTCACTTTAAGGACCGTACAAACTTCTGCACCTGTTTTGATTTCACCATTGGCTAACTGCACTTTAAAGCGAGGAAAATTAACCCCTCCTTTCTCATTAAAGCCTTTATTCGGCACATAAACACGATAGATTAACGCCACTTCATTACTGTCTGTTTTAGGTGCATATAAAGTATTTTCTTGAGGCGATGCAGGTAGATCCCCCAAGACCAACTCAGCTTTAAATCCTCTTTCTTTATTTAAGCGGTTATTCCCCACAATAAAGGGATTGGTCACACCTTGATTGGGTTTAATATTGACATCTACCAAAGAGTTAACGCGTTCTCCTTTGGCTGTATAGCTAACCAAAGAAGTGTGACGGGCATAAGGATAATCACCATCGATAAAAACTTTTGCACCTTCTGGCACTGTAAATTCACTCGACCAATAATTTACATTGGAGTCTGGAAGCGCATAATTCATAGGATTGGCACCACCGGTTCCATCCTTACTTGAAACCGCATTTTGCCACATACAATCTGTCAGTTCTGCTTTAGGCGGTTGGGTTAGATATTGCTCATCATCATTGTCGTTACAAGCACTTAAAGTGATTGAACCCATAACCGTCGTCAGCAGTATCCCTACTTTTAATTTATTCATTTTTTCCATAACTTACTTTTCCTTTACACCATGTACTTCGATCCTAGAACGATGGCGACTTCATTTTAATTTTAATTGATCATTTAAATGGATTGTTTTTTAATCCACTTAGATTAAATATAATAATCCACTTAGATTAATTTTCAAGCGGTTTTTTTCTGATGGGAAAAAATAGTACTTCCCCATATCCTTTAGTCATTATTATGGTCTGGGATTCAACCTATTAAAAATAAGGATAACCAACATAAATATATGAATTATATTAATAAAATTATTATAATTCTCATTTTTCACATTTTAAGTTTATAGATGTATTTAACAAATATCTGCTACAGCATCGTTCCTTCCAGCAGTCTTGTTTTTGACAAACGAGTAGTTATTATACTCTGTTGAATTATGCTGCTTTGGTAATGATTCCGGATATAGCATTCCCTAAAGTTCAAGCGGAATTTTTTTGATATAAAATCCATTGCAACAAAGCCTTCAAGAAGGGGAAACTTTATTTTTATTCGAAGTCAACAAAGTCATACGCCTATCACAGTTATTCCATCTACTTTGTTTTCTAAAATTTTTTTTAAAAAATTAATAATTTGATCAATCATTTCAATAGCATAATTTTTATATAATTCAAAATTTTCAATAAAATTTAACTTACTTTCATTAAAAATTAAACGAATATCATCATTTTCATTTATTACTGTTTTAGAATCCAAATACATTCTATAAGCCTCTAATCTCCCAATTATCACTTCTACCTTTTTTGAATCAAGATAAATATCTCTCCAATGCGCCCATTTATCTTCGTCTTCAAAAAAGAACCTCTCGATTAAAGAAAAAGCAGTTTCGCCAATCACAATAGAATTTAAATAACTCCTATTATTTTCAATACTTGAAGGAATAATTTGCATACAAAGCCCTCCACACAAACCATCATTTTTTTTTACTTTAAAGTTAATATTTCTGATTTTCTTTGCCATTAGTTTTAGTATCCTCTTTTCCCAAATGAAACAATAGTATTACCGGTGCACTATCTATACACTTATCTCCTTTAGGCTTTGTTGCACAAACCTATCTCTAAAGGCTTATTCAGTAATATAGCTTGCAACTAAAATCTATAGTACAACGAAATGGTCTTCTTATAACCAAGCTTTAATCAATCGTGGAAACATCATGATATGGTTTAATCCTAAAATTCAATCGTATGCCGAGTCAAAAGACAAACAAAGGAGAAATCAAATCTACTCAGATACAGCGATTCAGTGCTCTTTAATGATTAAATCTCTCTTTCGTTTATCTCTGCGTATGCTCACTGGCTTCATACAAAGTCTGATTAAACTTTGTGGTTTGAGTTTGACTGCGCCCCAGACTATACGACGATTTGTAGGCGACAAAATATCTTAATATTGCCATTGGCTCTCAAAAAAGCAGTGATGGACGTCACCTATTAGTTGATTCTACAGGTTTGAAATTTTTAGGCGAAGGAGGAATGGAAATGTAAGAAACATTAGCCTGAATATCGTAGACCATGGCGTAAATTACATATTGCAATGGATGCTAAAGCCTAAAAATACGCGCAGTTCAGATAACAACAAATAACGTGGTGATTCACAAGTGCTTAGCGACTTATTGAATCAGATCCCACAAGATGAACACACAGAGTCAGTGTATACCGATGGAGCATATGACACGAAACAATGTCGAGAAGTGATTTCCGATCGGCAAGCTCATGCAGTAATCCCACCCAGAAAAATGCTAAACCTTGGAAAGATACAAAGACTAGCTCGCTAGAACGCAATGAACTGCTTCGAACTGTTAAACATTTGGGCAGGACTAAATGGAAAAACTGGTCTGGCTATCATCGCCGGAGTTTGGTTGAAAGCAAGATGCATTGCGTCAAATTATTAGGGGATAAACTGACTGCAAGACATTTTCAAAGCCAGATCAATGAGATTCATGCACGTGTAGCTGTACTCAATAAATTCACGGATTTAGGAAGACCTGATACCCGAGTTGTATCTTAAATTTAGATAACTTAGGTGAACTTTAATTTTAAATCTTTGTGCAACAAAGCCCTGATCTATTATGATAAGAGCTATGATTAATTATAAAAAGATTAGTCCCATAAATGCTGATAATAAGTTGCAAATAAAGCTAAGCCCTTATCAATCTCAACTTCATATTCCGCTTTATAATCTTCGGCTAAGATCAATTCAAATGCATGGATCATTTCTGTTAAGTATTCCAACCAAATTTTATTTAACTGTGCTGCGCTAAAATTCTTAACATTATCATTATTTACAACCCATTCTGGTAAAGAATAATTTTGACCATCTGCTATTAACTTCCTATATGCTTGTAATATAGGAAGGACTTTCAATGCTATTTGTCTTTTAGGATCAGCATAGTATAATGTGGGGATAAATCCATACCCCCTTTTCCAATTATATAATCTATCTTTAAAAGACGACAAAAAATCAACCACCTTATTCAATAATGTTATTATAATCATGACCTTTCACAAAACCTCTAATTTGCACTTCATTATCAGTTACTCTGTACACAACTCTGCCAGCACCTCTTTTATTTCCTGTATAGGAATATCTATCGCTCTCCAACCTGTTAAATTACCACGGCTTTGTTGCACAAACCTATCTCTAAAGGCTTATTCAGTAATATAGCTTGCACCTAAAACCTATCGTACAACGAATTGGTCTTCTTATAACCAAGCTTTAATCAATCGTGGAAACATCATGATATGGTTTAATCCTAAAATTCAATCGTATGCCGAGTCAAAAGACAAACAAAGGAGAAATCAAATCTACTCAGATACAGCGATTCAGTGCTCTTTAATGATTAAATCTCTCTTTCGTTTATCTCTGCGTATGCTCACTGGCTTCATACAAAGTCTGATTAAACTTTGTGGTTTGAGTTTGACTGCGCCCCAGACTATACGACGATTTGTAGGCGACAAAATATCTTAATATTGCCATTGGCTCTCAAAAAAGCAGTGATGGACGTCACCTATTAGTTGATTCTACAGGTTTGAAATTTTTAGGCGAAGGAGGAATGGAAATGTAAGAAACATTAGCCTGAATATCGTAGACCATGGCGTAAATTACATATTGCAATGGATGCTAAAGCCTAAAAATACGCGCAGTTCAGATAACAACAAATAACGTGGTGATTCACAAGTGCTTAGCGACTTATTGAATCAGATCCCACAAGATGAACACACAGAGTCAGTGTATACCGATGGAGCATATGACACGAAATGGTGCCGACAGTTTATTTCAGATCGTCAAGCACATGCGGTGATTCCGCCAAGAAAAAATGCAAAACTATGGCGTGACAAAAAACTATGATCTTTAGAAAGAAATGAATTATTGAAAACAGTCAAACGTTTAGGAAGATCAATTTGGAAAAAGTGGTCTGGGTACCATCGAGGCAGTTTAGTCGAGGCCAAGATGCATTGCATCAAATTATTAGGCGATAAATTAACGGCAAGGAACTTTCCTAGTCAGGTGAATGAGATTCATGCACGCGTAGCCGTACTCAATAAATTTACAGAATTAGGCCGACCTCATACCCAAGTTGCATCCTAAATTTAAGTCCATTAGGGGAACTCTATCTCTCAGCTCTTTATGCAACAAAGCCGTTTATAGATCAAAATAAACACTAACCATTTTCTCTTTCATATTCCGCAATTGCTTCTTTGGCAATACGGAAGCTATCTACACCAGCAGGCACACCACAATAAATTGTGACTTGTAATAGGACCTCCCTGATTTTTTCTTTGGGAACACCATTACGTAAAGCACCTTTCACATGTAGTTTCAGCTCATTTGGGCGGTTAAGTGCTGAAATCATAGCCAGATTAATCAGACTTCGTTCAGGCTTAGTCAATCCATCACGTCCCCAAACTGCACCCCAACAATACTCAGTGGCTAATTCTAGTAATGGCAAATTAAAATCATCAGCATTTTTCATAGATTGATTAACATATTCTTCGCCGAGTACTTGTTTACGGATCGCCAGTCCTTTTTCAAATATTTCATTACTCATTTGCTTGATCCTCATCATTAATCAGGTGCTTAATCCACCCAACAATACATATTTAATTTCCAAATAATCTTCTACTCCATATTTAGATCCTTCACGTCCTAATCCAGATTGCTTTATCCCACCAAACGGCGCCACTTCGTTGGACAATATTCCAGTATTTAGTGCCACCATGCCATATGCAAGAGCATCAGAAACACGCATTGCTCTAGCTAAATCACGCGTATAAAAATAAGATGCTAAACCAAACTCAGTATCGTTGGCATAGCCAATGACCTCGTCTTCAGTTTCAAACTTGAATATAGGTGCTAAAGGGCCAAAAGTTTCTTCTTTAGCAACTTTCATTTCAGCAGTAACATCTTTGACAATAGTTGGTTCAAAGAACAGTTCTCCGCATGGATGTGGGTTTCCACCCAATACAATCTGGGCACCTTTACTTACTGCATCTTCGATATGTTCTGCCACTTTACGGATCGCCATACTGTCAATGACGGGTCCAAAATCTACGCCAGCATCCATTCCATTGCCGACTTTAAGCTGTTTTACCGCCACCGATAATTTTTCAATAAATGAATCATAGATCGCTGATTGCACATAAATACGATTGGCACATACACAAGTCTGTCCGGCATTACGAAATTTACTTGCAATCACACCTTTCACAGCAGCATCAAGATCAGCATCATTAAATACGATAAAAGGCGCATTCCCACCCAACTCCATCGATACCTTTTTCACTGTTGATGCACACTGTGCAATCAATTTTTTACCCACCTCAGTTGAACCCGTAAAACTAAACTTCTGCACACGCTCATCAGTAGTCAATACTTGACCAATTTCGCTAGAACTCCCTGTGATGACATTGAATACACCTGCTGGAATACCTGCGCGTTGTGCCAACTCTGCAATCGCAAAGGCAGATAATGGAGTTTGTGAGGCTGGACGGACAATGATGGTACAACCTGCCGCCAATGCAGGTGCAACTTTACGGGTAATCATGGCATTGGGAAAATTCCATGGAGTAATTGCAGCACAAACGCCGATGGGTTGTTTGTTGACTAAAATTTTTTGATCAGTAGCATTTGAGGGAATAATGTCGCCATAAATCCGTTTGGCTTCTTCTGCAAACCACTCTATATAAGCTGCGCCATATGCAATTTCACCCTTGGCTTCTGCGAAAGGTTTACCTTGTTCCAAGGTTAAAATATAGGCCAGATCATCCTGATGCTGCATGATTAAGTCAAACCATGAGCGTAAAATCAGACTTCGTTCTTTGGCACTCTTCTTACGCCATAAGGGTAATGCTTGCTCAGCTGCTGCAACTGCATCCAAAGCCTCTTGCTTCGCCATTTTTGGCACGCTGGTAATGATTTCACCCGTGGCAGGATTAGTTACATTGAAGGTTTGTTGAGAGTAAGCAGCTCGCCACTGCCCATTGATCAATGCTTGAGACTTTAATAAACCAACATCATTAAGCTGTGCCATTTTATTGTTTTCCTATTTTTAAAATCTTTTGCGAAACATCAAATGCTTCACATATTTAGCAATGTATTTGTCGATTTAAATTACTTGTAGTGAAAGGTTTTGACCAAGTACCTTAAATTGATATTCCCCCACTTTTAAATCCATGGGCCGAATGATTGAACCTGTTAAAATCACATCATCTGCTTGCAAACTTTTAGCCTGCTCCATGACAGTCCGTACCAACCATAGATAATTACGAATTGGCTGATCTTGTGGCTGTGTTGTCACTGTTACATCTATATTGCTATGCTCAATGAGTCGGTGGATATCTAAATCCTCTATAGATATCTCCACCTCATTGCCAAGTAGATAAAATTGCGCTGCCGCATTATCGACCAAAAATTGATCTAGATTAAAATGCCAGTTTTGCCAGCGTGTATCTGCAATTTCAATTGCTGGACGAATTTTTCCTACTTTCGCCAACAATTCAGCATCGGTTAAATCCCTGCTCAAAATGGCTTCTTTTAAAGTAAAGGCCAACTCAACTTCCAGTTTAGGTTGGTACAATTGGCTAAGCTCAATACAACTACCATTTGCCAATTGCATATCTACACAAAGATGCCCATAAACAGGATGTTGCAAAGCATATTTTGCTTGAGCAGGTGCACCCGAAAGTGCCACTTTCCAGCCCGAGAGTTTGCTTTCTGTTTCCTGACAATAGTGTTGGATTATTTTAGCCTGACTGAGATAAGCCTGATCGTGTTCAATAAAGTCAAACTCATTAGCATCCAGTACATGTCGCGCAATACGAGCATCTAATAAGCGATGTTGTAATTCGGTTAGTTGATCAACTGACATGCCAATTTCTCCAATGTTTCTTCAAGCTTTTCCAAAGCACATGTGGCTGCAATAAAACGGTCAGGACGTACAATCACCACCTCATCACGGGCAAGATCAAACCAGTCTTCTAGTTTACGCTCCACATCCTCTACACAAATCACCTGCTCAGAAGCATTTAAAGGTTGCTTACGATTTAGACCACTTTTAGCGCGATTGATCTGAATAAAACGAGTTTCCCGACTTTGCCAAAATTCACGAGTCTGCTCGGATAAATGCTGAAGTGGGTCTTTTCGGAATGCAATTACGGCATACCATTGACCAAGAATCTCATCAAATTTCACCTTGTTGGCTTGAAGATCTTCGACGTAAGGCTGAATAAATATTTTTCCAACAACATCACTTTCTTTAATGTGAGGACGTGGATGATAGACCAACCCCTTATGAATAAAGGGTTTAGGTTTAAATTTAAATTCAACTAAATGGCTGCGTAAGGCATCGACATTATTAAAAGCTTGAAATAGCCAATCGCGCACTCCAGCCATCAGTGGATTGGTCAAACCCAATACCATGCCCATATTGTCAGCTAAGGCGACTAATTCTGTAGCATGCGTACGACGCTCATCATCATAGCTGTCCATAATTTTTTCTGAAGCATAACCTTTTAATATTGCAGCCAATTTCCATGCAACATTCCCAACATCACGAATACCTGAATTTAGACCTTGCCCCGCCCAAGGTGGAGTAATATGTGCCGCATCTCCAATCAAGATGATCCGTCCATCAATAAATCGGTTGGCAACCCGTGAATTATGGGTATAGGCACGAATTCGAATGATTTCCAGTTCATCAACGCTATCACCAATATGGTTACGGATCAGTTGGCGAATGCTATCTTCCTTACACATGCTTTCTTCATCCTCACCATCAAACAACATAAACTCCCAACGGCGTTGCTGATAAGGTAAATATATACAAACAAATGGACGGTTTGGGTCAGCATGTAAAGCTGTATACGGCGCATCTAGAGAATCATGTGCAGTATCCACAACAATCCATTTATGTGGATGAGTTAAGCCTTCAAGCTGAATCCCAGCGTTCTTACGTACACAAGAACGCCCACCATCTGCACCAATGATATATTTGGCTGTGATTTGGTACGTTTTCCCATCAGGATCTTTGACTTCAACCTTTGCCAACTCATTGCTCTGAGTGATATCAAGCATTTCATGCCCAGAACGTAATTCAATCTGCGAATAATGTTGCAACATTTCCCGCATGGATTTTTCTAAAAGTTGTTGCATAAAGATATTACGCATCGGCCAACCATAGTCGGCAACAGATGGTTTTACTTCAGCAAAACAAATTCCACGCGCATTGTAATAACGCAATGGCACATTGTGGATCATGTCTTTCACAACTTCATCAGCCACACCAATGGTTTGCAAGACACGCAATGCCTCATCATCCATTCCCACTGCACGAGGGTATGGTAAAATATCAAGATTTTTTTCTAGAACAATGGCTTGAACCCCATACATTCCCATATAGTGTGCCAATGCAATTCCATTTGGGCCACCACCTACAATCACAACTTCTGTGTGTTCTTGCTTCATGCCTATTGCTCCCTTCCTTGTTACTTTCTTATCTCACTCAACAAACTGATTTAAAAAATCCTGTACAGTCTGATTAAACTGCTCACTTTGATCATCATGGACATAATGTGATGCATCCGCAATTTCCACAGTTTTCACATCATTTTTTTTGATCTTGATGTGTTTGAGCATTTCAGTGGTTAAAAAATCTGACAAACCACCTTTTATAAATAGCGTAGGACAAATCAAACTTTCAACCGCAGGCCACAGATCTATCGATGGAAAACTCAAACGCGCTTTAGCAATACCTTCTTGATCATGTCGCCAATAAATCTGCCCATTTTTTTCCACCAAGGTATGTTTCAAACGCGATTGAATACCTTGCTCATCAATCAATGGGCGAAGCTTTTGCCAAAATGCTGTGGCCTCATCCCATGAAGCAAAGGACAAAGGTGTGGTTTGCATTTCATGTCGAATACGCAATGCGCCATCACCTTGGATTGATGAACCTGGCCCAATATCCTCAACAATCAATGCTCGGACCTGTTCAGGATGTAAACGGGTAAATTCAAGTGCATTGGCTCCGCCTAAAGAGTGACCTAATAAGATAACTTCACTTACCCTTAATTCAGCAATCAGATCTTCAAGATCATGCACATAATATTCAGTTTGATAACTTGAATATTCCGCCCATTCACTTTGTCCACGACCACGCTGATCTAATGCGACTACATAAAAATGCTCTGCAAGCAGTGGTGCAAGCATGTGCCATGTTGCAGCATAGGAACGTAGTCCATGCAGCATGATTATGACGGGTTGCTCCGGATCGCCCCAACTTAAATAATGTAGTCCAAGGCCACTGCGGTTTTTAAAAAAATGGCTCCCTATGCGCATAATGTCCTATCCTTGTATTTATCTGCGATGCTTAAAATTGAGTGCGTTATCGCTAACTTAATTCAAACCATCCTGACCTTTAATTTCAGAAGCCTTTAAACCACCTAAACGGGCATGTAAGCGTCCACGGGTTGCAAAAGCCCAAATCACGATAATTTCATCACTATTCGGTGCATCATTAAACGATAAAGAAAAGGTGTCATAGTGTGAACGTACATAAAGCGCATCTTTGTGAGCTAGAGGAACATCAATAATCGTCCCGGCAACGCCACGTTTACCTGTAGAGGGTACCCATGATTTACCGCCTCCAATCGCTTCACGTACAGGGTTCGCTGCTGGATTGGTGAGAAATGCGTTGCCATGTTCATATTCACTATTCATTCCTACCAAAATGGCTTTGCCATAACTTTCAATAACACGTCCTTGAGCCAAAGCCTGTATACGGCGACCAAACTCACTCCCCAGTTCAGGTGATTTTTCAATCAGCGCATTGAGATCTTGCTGAAACTGACCAGCAAATGGATTATGGATCGCAACAGCAACCGCATATTTATAAATTGGCTCACCATCTGCCAACACACCGCTTTCATTAGCAAGTGTTTCCTCTACAAAGCTGTACCATTTACGAATATGGTAATGTTCAAAATTTGCTTTTTTCATATCAGAACCATTTAAAAAATAGGTTTAATTTCAATAGGATTACTTGGCGCACCTGTATCATGAAAAGCTTTAATTGCCTCGCTATCGTCATGAATCGTTTCTAAAAAAAATTCTAGACGATTACCATCAGGGTCATTGAAATATAGGCCATTGCCTACGGTATGATCTGTGGTTTTGACCACTTCTACGCCTTTTTGAATCAGCATGCCATGTAATTTTTGCAGGGTTTCAAATGTTCCCTCAATTTCCAAACCATAGTGCTGCAAGCCAAGCCCACCTTGCTGTGCATCAGGTGCGGCTTTGATCAGAGCAATATCATGATGTTTCACACCAAAACTCATCATGATCCATGCAGGGCCTCGTGCATGTTCTACCATCCCCAAAACATCGGTATACCATTGAGCAGACAGCTCGGGATCTCTGACGAAGAGTGAAAGATGGGTACGCAATATTTTAACTTTCATCTTTTTCCTCGCTTTATTTTTCAATCACAGATTGATGTAATGCCTTAATTTCAGTAATGGCTGAACTCCACAGAACATCTGCAATTTCACTAAATTCACGCCAATGTTTAATCCAGCTATTTCCGCCATTCTCACTGGTAAACAGATGACCATACTTAGTTCCAGCGATCATCTGATCAGGATTATTGAAGTTTTGCTGAATCGCCCAAATGCATGAATTTGGTTGTTGTGGTAAAGGCAAGATTTCCCATGTTGCAGCAGCATTCTTCGATACCAGAATCTTGCTGGTCGTACCCGGTGTCCCATCTGAAATACTGATATAGACTGTATCCTGAGTCTGATGATGTGCTGACATCGCACGCACGTAATACAAACCAAATGTTTCTTTAGCAATAATTCCTGTCCATGTCTGCCCGTCATCAAAACTGCGATAAACGGCATTGACACAAACCACCACCACCACTTTCTGACCATGGTTTGGCAAGACGGTAATCGCGTGAACATCCGAATTAAAATCCCAAAGCAAGCGATCATCTAGTCGCTGCCAAGTCTCACCGCCATCCTGTGAGTGGAATAGTCCACCTTCTTCTAAACCAAACCAAATTTTATTGGCATCCGTTGGATCATAAGCAAAAGCCAGCAATCGTGGGCGACTTACCCCTGCACAAAACTCTGGAATTTCAACAGGTGCAGCATCCCAAGTCTGACCACCATCTAAGCTACGCCAAAGCACAGCACGTGACGGGGCTCCTGTTCCAACAAAAATTCTTTGACGATTTTGAGGGTCAACAGCAACTTTCCAAACCGTTTGCCCATTAAAAGGTGTATCCAAACGTTGCCACGTGCCACCACAATCATGGCTGACACATAATCCAATATCAGTTCCCACATAGATCACATTGGGTTGTTCAGGATCTTGCGATAAAGAACGGGTTATCGCATCAAACTCTATATCTTGCCCAACCCCTAAACGGTGCCATAACTTGCCATCATCACCACTACGAATTACCGCTTGCCCAACTGTAGCTACTAATAATGTTCCATTTGACATGATGCTTACTCCTTAGATAAAGATGCCACGGGTCAAACCACCATCAATCCCAATCGACTCACCTGTAATCGCACCTGCTTTAGGGGAGGCAAGAAAACCGATTAAGTAACCCATTTCGATAGGCGCAAGTGTTCTACGAATTGGTGTGCTGTCGATATAACCCTGACGCACTTGCTCAGGAGTTTTGTCCTGCTTCACGCCTTCACGTTCATAAAGCTCCTGAATATGTGGTGTATCAACAACGCCAGGATGAATCAGATTTACAGTAATACCCGATGGACCAAGTTGGTCTGATAAGGTCTTGGTCAGATGGGCAATCGCAAGATTACGCATCCCTGACATAACCTTACTGCCACGACCTGTTAAACCACCAATATTAATCACTCGCCCAAAACCAGCCTTTTTCATATGGGGGGTGACAGCTTTGATGCAACGAAAATATCCAATAACCTTGGTATCTAAATCCCCCAATAGCTCGTGGTCTTCTGCATGTTCAATATCATTACGGACTACACCTGAAGGCGCTGCCGCACCATTCACTAAAATATCAATTCGTCCAAAATGCTGCATGGCTTGATCAACCATAAACTGTACCGCTTTCATATCCGTGGTATCACAAAATAATGGCAAAACCTCATTTCCGGTTTCAGCAAAAATCTCTCTGGCTGTTTCCTCCAAATAACTCATACGACGCGCGCAGATCACGACTTTGCAGCCTTCTTGAGATAAAAGACGGGCAACATCTTTACCTATTCCCATCCCACCGCCTGTAACGATTGCAACTCGATCTTTTAATTCCAAATCCATTTTTTAGTCCTTTTTGAGTTAGAAATCCCCCTCATCCCCGCCTGTAGCGGGAAAGCTCTCTGTTTCATCAAGAGAAGTTCGGAGGAATTTTATTAATATAAATTCACGCAAACATTTTTGGTTTCAGTATAGGCCTCAATCACATCGTGGCTCATTTCACGGCCCCAACCTGATTGTTTATAGCCACCAAATGGAGAAACTGGGTCAACCACGTTATAGCAATTCACCCAAACAGATCCGGCTTCTAACTTGGCTGCAATCTGATGCGCCTGAGATAGATCTTGTGTCCAGATACCAGCAGCTAAACCATAAATTGAGTTATTGGCACGCTCAATCAACTCATCTGTATCTGACCAACTCATCACGGTTAATACAGGCCCAAAAACTTCCTCTTTGGCAATACATGCTTTTTCTTCACGATCAAGGAAAATGGTCGGCTCGATAAAATATCCGTGATCAAAACCGTCTGGACGCTTACCGCCAGTCAACAATTCCGCACCGTCAGCTAATGCCTGCTCAATATAACGATTGACCGTTGCATACTGACGCTCCGACACCAATGGTCCCATCGTAGACGTTTCATCTAAACCATTTGCAATCTTCATGCCTTGTGCTTCTTTAGATAATTTATCTAACACTTCATCAAGGACTTTTTCATGAACATACAAACGGGAACCCGCTGTACAGACTTGCCCTTGGTTATAAAAAATTGCTTGTGCGGCGCCAGGGATAGCTTTGCTCAAATCAGCATCAGGTAAAATAATATTGGGTGATTTACCACCTAACTCTAAAGTGACACGCTTCATATTCGATGTTGCTTGCTGAGCAATGGCTTTACCCACTGCTGTTGAACCCGTAAACGCCACTTTATTGACTTGCATATGTGCACTCAGCGGCTCACCCACTTCACGCCCTGTACCTGTCACTAAATTTACCACTCCAGCTGGGAAACCTGCTTGTTCAAAAAGTTGCATTAAACGCACAGCAATTAAAGGTGTTTGTTCAGCAGGCTTTAATACTGCTGTACATCCTACTGCCATTGCTGGTGCAAGTTTCCAGATACACATGGTAAGCGGAAAATTCCAAGGTACAATCAAGCCACAAACACCCACAGGATCACGCAAGGTATAGTTTAAAAATGTGCCATGAGGTGCACCTGAAATAGGCACCTGACGACCTTCAACTTTTGTGGCGAAACCCGCAAAATAACGCAAAATATGAGCAGCTCCGCCACACTCATGGCGTGAATACAATAAAGGCTTACCATTATCCAAAGTTAGAATTTGCGCCAGTTCCTCAGTGTGTTTTTCAACTAAATCTGCCAATTGATACAGCAATCTGGCACGGGTTGCAGGAATCTCGTAACGCCATGTCTTAAATGCTAAATTGGCAGCATTAACTGCTAAATCAACATCTGCAGCACTACCTTTTGCTACTTGGGCAATAACTTCTTGGGTTGCTGGATTTTCAACATTAAATGTCTGTTTACTGACTGCATCTATCCATTGACCGCCAATAAACAATTGTTTTGGTTGAGCTAAAAAGCTGCGTACTTCTGGAAAAATCGCATTTAAAGCCATGTGATACACCTCATATTTCCATTATGATTAGATGGGGTTGCATTGATTGATTGGTTCGGGTCAATGCAGTTTGTAATTCTTGATTGGTTCGAGTGACTGTAGACTCTAATCCATATGCCTTTGCCAAAGCAGTCCAATCTATTTTGGGTTGATTGATTTCGGTTAAGGACAATGCTGTTTCACTAAACTTCTCTACACCAAAACGCCTTAATTCATTTTGTAAAATGGCATAGCGGTGATTAGCAGCAATTAAAATCGTAATTGGTAAACTTTCACGCGCAATGCTCCACAAGGTTTGAATGGTGTACTGAGCACTACCATCAGACTGTAAACAAAATACCCGTGTGCCTTTTTCAGCCAATGCCGCACCAAAACCTGCTGGAATCCCTTGCCCGATTGCTCCCCCTGTATTGGTCATGACCCGATGTTTTAGCCCATCATTCGAAGCGGTAAAAAATGGATAACCACAAGTACCACCCTCAATAGAAACAATACAGTCCTCAGTCAGGCTTGCAGAGAGAACTTTAGCAATAGATGCTGGACTTAATACTGCTTGAGCTGGTGGTAGTTCTATCGCTTTGCTTACAACAGGCACAAAGGCTGGTGCATTCAGTTCATCCGCCAGTGCATTGAGTGCCGCAGGAACATCCTCACCTACCTCAGCCAGATAAAGCAAACGATCTGATTCAGCCAAACGCGATGGCAACCCTTCATAGCCAAAATAGCTAATCGGATCAATGACGCCTGCACACACCACATAATCATATTGCTCCAACACCGCAATCGCCTTTTCTGGAAAATAGGGCAAACGATCCAAATCCGGCAAGCCACCACCACGATGACTGATCCGTGGGAATGTCTCAGCAAACATATGTACATGGGGTAGTTGTGCCAAACGCCCTGCTGCTTTTAATCCTTCGTCATTTACACCAGTGTCTCCCACAATAAACACCAGAGATTTACCTTGCTGATACTGGCGAGCAATCCGTTCAACCTTACTCGCAATAAAGTGACGTTGTGGTGCTGTGGCTTGAAAATGCTGCCCTACATCCTGAATTTGTTGTGCTTGAAAATCCATGGGTAAAATCAGCGTGGCAATTTGTCCTTTTGCTTGCCAAGCCGCTTTCATTGCATCCTGTAAATCATCACCAATACTGTTGGCATTACGTGTCATACGCACCCAACCAGATACCGTTTTCGCCATACTTTCGATATCACTGGCCAATGGTGGATCATAGTTCACATGCCATGACGCATGATCACCAACAATGTTAACGATTGGCGTATTGGCACGGCGAGCATTGTGCAAATTTGCCATACTATTGGCAAAGCCAGGCCCCAAATGCGTCAGGGTTAAAGCTGGTTTTGCAGCTACACGACCATATCCATCAGCAGCTCCAGAACAGACTCCCTCAAACAGAGAAAGTATGGGCTTGATTGTTGTTTCAGCATCCATCACTGCAACCATAGGAATTTCTGTTGTTCCAGGGTTAGCAAAACAATATTCAAAACCAAGTTGAGCTGCTGTTTTTACAAAATATTCCGCACCGATCATATTTTTCACCAGAAAAATTAAATTATTCCCTTATTAAGAGATTTATAGAACATTAAATTTATTATTTCAAGAGTTATTTTCATAATACGGGATTTTTTACATTTTTAATATTTCAATTGACCAGAATGCATAACTCGTGAAAGATATGAAAAGTAATTTGCAGTTTTAATCGAGAAAATATGAATAGCAGCTTGGCCAGAATACTCAATGTACTCAACCTATTTGGTCCTGAACAATTAGAAATTGATGCGGAACTTATCGCACAAAAGTTTGATTTATCTAGAACTTCTTCTTATCGCTATATCAAAGAATTATGTGATGCTGGACTCATTGTAAAGCGGGGACCCGGTGGTTATGCCCTAGGTCCTCGTGTTATTGAGCTGGACTGGATGATGAGAAAATATGATCCAGTTTTAAGTACAGGTCGCCCGTATCTAGAAAACTTAAGCCAAATTACTGGGCTCACTGTTTTTGTCAGTGCTTTTTATGATAGTAAAATTATCAACACCTTTATTTTAAGTCCAAACAACGAAATGCATTTCAGTTTTGGACGTGGAAGACCTTTACCCCTATTTAGAGGGGCTCAAGCCAAAGTGTTGACTTCCTATAGAAGCATAAAAAAAATTAAACAGCTTTATGAAAATCAAATATCCAAAGACCCACAAAATATTTATTCACTTGAAGACGTATTAAAAATTTCCAAGAATATCCGTAAAAATGGCTATTGTGCGACGAACAATGAATTAAATGTAGGCAATATCGGGATCGCAGCCCCAATTTTTTCAGACTTTGATTCAAAAGAAGTGACACATAGCGTCTGTGTAGTGGGCTCCGATCAACAATTTAATTTATTACGACAAGAAACCATCATTGAGATTTTATTAGAAACTGCCAAAAACTTGACTCAATCGATTGTGTCATCCCCAAAATCAATCTATACACCAATTGAAATTGATGAAGTCCAAATTCAAAGAGAAGAGGTTGAACATCTAGAATAAGCAAAGAATGTGAAATAATCATTCATTTTAATATACGGCATTATCGCTATAACAGCATAATGACCGTACATTCAAATTTTAAATGAATCACAAATATTTAGGATCTAGCGAGACTGAATCAATAGATCTGCCCCTTTTTCAGCGATAGCAATGGTAGGTGCGTTGGTATTACCACTGGGTATAGATGGCATCACTGAACAATCAATAACACTTAACCGATCAATACCATGCACCTTTAAATTTAAATCAACCACTGAGTTTTGTGGATTTAGTCCCATCCGACAAGTTCCAACAGGGTGATAGGTGGTTTTACAGTATTCTCTTACAAAGGCCTCTAATGCGACCACATCATCCCGTTTTACGGCGTGATCTGGTGCAAAAATTTCATCAATCTCATTGAACAATGCGGGTTGCTGAAGTAAGTCCAGACCAAATTGAGTTGCTCGAATTAAACCTTGTAGATCATCAGGGTGCTCCAAAAAATTGGCTTCAATTCTGACTTGGTCTTCTGGATTTTTACTCTGAAGATATAATTGTCCCCTAGACTTTGGCCGTAAATGACACATCTTTAGGGTAATACCATGCATATAATTTTTACCTTGACCACTTGGATCATCAAATACATCTAAAACAGGTAAAAACATTGCCTGCACATCTGGACGGCCCTCATGGTTGGTATCCTTAAATGCCCCGCCTTCTAATACGCTTGAGGCAACCACACCCTCTCGAAATAACAGCCATTGCAAACCATGCTTGTAACGTCTGATTCCTTTATCTTCACCATATAAAGAGATCGGGTTTTTAATCGTGGCATTAATAGAGGTATGTAAGTGATCGTGATAGTTTCTTCCAACAGGAAGATCTTTTTGTACTTCGATACCAATATCTTCAAGATGCGTTTTAGGCCCAATACCAGAAAGTAATAGGATTTTTGCTGACCCAATAGAGCCAGAACTTAATATCACTCCTTTTTTTGCTTTAATACGAGTACTTACACCCTTTATCCGACATTCGATACCCGTTGCTTTTCCATGCTCAATCAAAACTCGATCTACCTCAGTATTCAATTGCACTGTTAATTGGGGACTTTGCCGCACTGAGGCTAGATAAGTTCTTGACGTGCTTCCTCTTTCACCATTCTTGATCGTATGTTGATAAAAACCTACGCCTTGTTGAGACTGCGCATTAAAATCAGTTACATAGGCTAAGCCAAACTCTTGCCCTGCTTTAATAAAGGCACGAGTTAAAGGATGTTTAAGGCGGGTATCACTGACCGACAAATGCCCATGACCTCCATGGTATTCACCTGACAGACTTTCATTATTTTCTGCTTTTTTAAAATAAGGCAATATAGACTGAAAATCCCAACCTATACAGCCATAATGGCTAGCCCATTCATCATAATCTTCCGCCTGCCCCCTTAAATAAATCATACCGTTAACAGAACTACTCCCCCCTAAGACTTTTCCTTGTGCACAAGACATTTCTCGTTGCTTAGTTCTTACATCAGCCTCAGTGGTATAACTCCAGGTGGCATTGATCACCACTGGAATACCCGCAGGAATCTTATAATTAAAACCCTGATCACTACCACCTGCCTCAACCAATAAAACAGAGCCTTTGTTCTCCTCAATCAAACGTGTTGCAACCACACAGCCTGCCGACCCTGCACCACAAATAATATAGTCAAATTCCTTAACTTGCATGGTCACTCCTTTGATAACATAAGAATTTTAAACCATATTTCACCTTCTAAAATAGTCAAATTGAACACCACAAGACCCACTTCAGCAAGACGAATGCGATCGTTTAAAAGTTTTTGGTTATACTGAAATACAAACGGTCATCATACATATCGAATTGGCTATCAATATTATTACCAACCCACGCAAATTCAGTGGTTACCCCTTTATAGTCACCGCGAACACCGACTTTATAATCAACGTAACTGTCTTTTTTACCATCTGGAACAGAACCTAGCTGAAATTCAGCAATACTGTCTTGTTTGGTATAGCCAGCTGAACCAAAGAGTTGTACATTTTCAATAACTGGGAAGCTATATTCACTACTAAAGTAATACTCATTGCCTGAACCAAAAACATAATCCGGTGAATAGTAAACGGCGGCATTAAAATTATCCTGAGCAACCAATGTGCCAGTGCGTTTGTACATCACACCATACTCACCAAAATCAGCAGATTTTCCATTTGGACTAAAATTTCCTCCTGGATAATTTACATCTGCATAAAAGAAATCCAGACTGTTTTTGTCATCAATCCGCCATGTATAACCTAAGATTGCGTCTGCCTCCATGCTTCCACCATTCGGTGTAGTAGCACTTGCTCCCCATAACATCAAGTAAGCACCCGACTGATGAGCTAAAATCAAGCCGCCTTGAACTGATGGTTTTTGATCTGACTTGGAAAAACCACGACTACGATAATCTGAGGATAAAGTTAAGGTTCCATGCACTGAAAATTGATCCATAAATGTTGCTGGCTTTGAGGTTGATGTATCTGCTTGTACTGCCTGTCCACATCCGATCAGCAGCATAGTCGCTAAAACTGAATGTTTCATATTGTTCTCTCCTTTCGTCCTTGTTGTTTTGCCCACCACAACATTCAGCTTGAATGTAGATGAGATGATGCCTAAATAGGCATTATTTAGTGTTTTTATCCCTTATTACGGGATTTATATATTCAAAATAGAATAAATACAACATATTTTTTAAAATATTTTCACATTACGGTATTTTTTATTATTTAATTTTAAATAAAATACAAAAGGATACTGCATAATTTCATCAAATTTTAAAAATGTATTTTTTAAGATTTTATCAAAATAAAAGATTTTTTATAATTTAACTCTTGTTTATCGCTTAAAAAAGTAATATATATCCCATATTAAGGGATTTTATTGTAAATGGAATTTAATTATGATACTCAAACAAACAGGCTTTTTCTCAGATGAATGGTGTTTCTGGCACACTACAGGGCTACACGCCACAGTATTACCTGTAGGCGGATGGGTGCAACCCCCTGCAAGTGCAGCGCATGCTGAATCACCTGAATCAAAGCGCCGTTTTAAAAATTTATTGGATGTATCTGGTTTAACCAAACACCTAGATAACCGTTCAGCCTCTCCGGTCACAGAGGAAGACTTACTCCGTATTCATCCCGAACATTATCTGAATAAATTTAAAAATTTAAGTGATCAAGGAGGCGGATTGCTCGATGAGCATGCTCCCATTGGCCCAGGTAGTTATGAAATTGCCAAAATTTCAGCTGGGCTTGCTTGTGAAGCAGTCGAAAAAGTATTTCTAGGTGAATTAAACAATGCATATGCACTATCACGTCCACCAGGTCATCATTGTTTGCCAGATAAACCAATGGGCTTTTGTTTTCTTGCCAATATTCCCATTGCCATTGAACGAGCTAAAGCTAAATTGGGCTTAAATAAAGTTGCAGTGATTGATTGGGATGTTCATCACGGTAATGGTACGCAGCAAATCTACTATCAACACAATGATGTGCTCACCATCTCCTTACATCAGGAGCATTGTTTCCCGCCAGGCTATCGTGGTGCTGAAGATGTAGGAGAAAATCAGGGGCACGGTTATAACATCAATATCCCTCTATTGGCAGGCTGTGGTGATGAAGCTTACCTTTATGCCTTTGAAAGCATTGTACTGCCAGCTTTGGACAAGTTTAAACCAGACATGATCATTGTGGCCTGCGGTTATGATGCTAATGCTTTCGATCCATTGGCTCGTCTTCTACTACATAGTGAAACCTTTCGACGTCTAACACAACTCACCAAACAGGCAGCAGAGCGGTTATGTCAAGGCAAATTAGTTATGGTTCATGAGGGTGGTTATGCCGAATCTTATGTTCCGTTTTGTGGTTTAGCTGTCGTTGAAACACTTTGTGATATTCGAACTAAGGTACAAGATCCGTGTATAGAACTACTCAAATTACAACAACCCAGTGAACACTTTAATCAGTTTCAGAAGCAATTAATTGATCAACTCGCTCAAAAAATAAACTCAAACTCATAACTCAACGATTCATTGCATGGAAGAAAATGACTTCAAGGAGAAGATTATGTTAGATCGGATATGGGCTGGATGGAAGATTTCAGATGAACATTTTCAATACGGTATTGCATGGCTATATTTTTTAGCGAGTGTTCATTACAGAGAATTCAAACTGAATTGGCTTAACAAAAAAATAAAAACCATGGGAGAACAAGAATGAATACTCAGGCTTTTTTTGATTCAAAAGGACATATTTTTGCGCTGTGTTTCTTCGCAGCTATTGGTCCCTTGGTGATGATGACCACCCCAGTGCTCGCTTATCAACTTTCAACTGAATGGCAGTTTGCGCCCTCACAGGTCGGAACATTTTTCTTTTATGAGCAAATATTTATGGGCATTGCGGCATTGCCTGCAATTTATTGGGCGAAACGCTATTCACCACAGAAAGTGATGAAATTTTTTATTGGCTTGTTTATTTTGGGAAATTTTCTATCTTTATTTGCAGATAGTCTGACTACACTGGTGCTTACACGCTCATCCGCAGCCTTTGCCGCAGGCAGTATCATGATTGTCACCATGGCTTCATGCAGTATGACCTCCAAGCCTGCTCGCACGTTTGCCTTATGGTTACTCGGACAAACACTTTTTGGTGCCTTAGCCATCTTGATTTTACCCCACTTGTTTGCACAGTTTGGTTTAAAAGCATTCTTTGTGCTTTTAATTGCCCTCATGCTAATTGCAGCACCTTTTTATAAAAAACTCAGCAATGAAATACCTCAAGCATCACAGCAAATTGAACCAAATGCCCATAATTCTTCAAACCAATCCATCATATGGGGTATCATCGGAGTTGCGTCGGTTCTATCCTTTTTTATGTCCATCAGTAGTATCTGGACCTTTCTCACCAGCATTGGTCTCAACTCAAAAATTCCTGAAGCATCTATAAATGGCTATTTATCCTTCGCCACTTTATTTGGAATTATTGGCTGCTTTATTGCGACGCTCATTGGACATAAGATCAGTCGAATGATTGTTGTGTTCATTGGCTTTGGGCTGTTCTTTGTTTCACTTTACTTATTATTAGGCACAATTGCGGCTTCAACCTTTATGACAGCAATTATTGTTTTTAAATTTGCATGGATGTTTACTTTCCCATTTATACTCGCCAGTTTAGCGATCATGGATCACACAGGCAGTATTATGAAGTATGTCAGCTTGATGATTGCAATTGGTATGGGGGTGGGCCCTGGTGTTTCAGGTCAAATTATCGAACATACAGCAAGTTTTAATACACTTGTAATGTATGCCATGTCGATGTTCATCATTTCTTTAATTTTAGTGACTTTATTAAATAGCAAATACCATAAACACAAAAATAAGGATCAATCGCAAACTTTAGTACATTGATTTTATCCCCATAAACATCAAAGCCAGTCAAAAGACTGGCTTTGATGTTTTAGTGCAACCCCTTTGAATGAAAGTTTTGAGCAAAAATTACCTCATCTTTTCATAATGAATCACTCGTAATTATACAATCCGATAAATTTTATCATCCATGACTCATCAGCATTTATTTGCACTTTGCCAATGTTTGCGATGGTGATTCACCAAACAGTTTCTTATAGTCTGTCGCAAATTGCGATAAGTGCCAAAAGCCCCAATCGCTGGCCACTTCACTTACTGAAGTGGATGCAGCATTTTGAATAAAACTACGCCTTACACCATTTAAACGTAGATGTTTTAAAAACTGTGCGGGACTTTCTCCAGTGATCAATTCAAAACAGTTCTGTAGGGTACGGCGTGAGGTAAAGGTTAACTGGCACAACTCGTCCATCGTCAAAGGATTATTCTGACAAGAGTACATCGCATCTAATGCGCGTTGGACTACTTTTCTTGCTTTAATGGTTGATACACGAATCACATGTCGTTGTTGCTGTAAAGCTTGAATATATTGAAAACCTAGATCCAAAATCTCAGATTTTGCCTGCTGCATACTAACTAAATTTACGCTGTCAGGAAGTTTAGAGAGGTTATTTAATAAAGTTGAGAGCTTAGAATAAATTTCTTGTGCTAAGTGTTGATCAATTAACATACTTGCACCTTGTGGAATCTCTCCCGCCTCCCCCAATAAAGAAATGGGTAAACTTAAAGATAAAAAGGACGATTGCTCTGGGGTTCGCATCATAATTTCACCACCTTGGCATAATGAGATAATTTCTGCGCCTTGTAATACTTGTCCCATCCACAGTGCGGAGTTAGATAAATTTGAAAAAACACCTAAACACAGTGAGTCCGCCTTTCCTTCTCCACTTTGAAAAATTGCAGGACTGATTTGTTCTTCATAAATTTGAATATCATCTAGCCAAAGTTCATTTAAATGACTTTCAAAATGACCTGAAGAAAGTTGGTCATAGGATAAAGACCAATCTTTTAAAATTTGGGTATGTTGTAAAGACTCACGTATTTGAAAGGCATGCAACAAACCTGTATTTACACTTGGTTCAACGACTAACATCCGTGCCTCGCTTTACCTAAAAATACAAAAAAAATCTTACACTTAGATTTAAATGAAAAATAAAATTCACCTTTTATTGTAAAACTAATCCTTTATTTCACAAGCCCTTAAGTGTAAATATTCCAATATTATCTTTACAAGCTTTTTAACAAATAAAACAGGATCAAAGTGCCGCATAGCGCAGACACTTGATCCTGTTTTTAACACAAATTTGTCGAGTTATACATCGACCTGTTCAAATGCTGTCTGTAATGCATTGACCAATAACTCACAACCCGCCTGATCAATCACCAACGGTGGGGCTATTACAATTTTTGGTCCGACAGGGCGAACCACTGCACCTGCATCACGACAAGCTTCGGTAATACGCCAAGCTAAATTATTATCAGGCATAATCGATTCACGGGTTTTCTTATCTGAAACCAGATCAATTGCTAACATCAAACCTTTACCACGTACATTACCAACAGATGGAAATCTTTCTTCAAAGGTTTTTAATTGGTTCAGTAAAGTATCACCCATTTTGGCTGCATTGCCAGGCAAGTCTTCTTTTTCGACAATATCAAGGACGGCTAACCCTGCTGCACAGCCTAATGGATGCCCACCATAGGTATAACCCTGCATCAAAATACCTCGATGATCTTTGTTTTGTAAAAAGGCTTCTTCAATTCGATGATTGATCAATGTTGCTGAAAGCGGGATATAACCAGAGGTTAAAGCCTTGGCAAACACCATAATGTCAGGTTTTACCCCCCAGCCTCGTGAACCAAACATATGACCACTACGACCAAAACCGGTCACCACTTCATCCGCGATCAAGAGTATTCCATATTTATCACAAATCTGACGGACTAAAGGCCAGAAATTGGCAGGAGGAACAATCACCCCCCCTGCACCTTGAATGGGTTCTGCAATAAATGCGGCCACACTGTCGGGACCATAATATAAAATGTCTCGTTCCAGCTGTTCAGCAACTAACTGTCCTAATTGCTCAGGATCATCACAGTTCCAAGGATTGCGATACAACCATGGCGATTCAATTTGTGAACAGCCCTCCAAAACAGGACCATAGTTCATTCGATAAATAGACAAACCACCCACTGAAGTCCCGCCAAAATGCACACCATGATAAGCATTTTTCAATGAAATAAAGCGAGTCCGTTGAGATTGTCCCTTTAAAATCCAATATTGACGTGCTACTTTTAGAGCTGTTTCAACACCATCCGAGCCTCCTGTCCCATATAGCACTCGTGCCATATTTTCCTGAGCAGTCATTTCAATGAGTTTGTTTGACAAAGCTTCTGCTTTTGGATGGCTCACACCATCAAATAACTGATAGTAAGCCAGCTCGTCCATTTGTTGATTAATCGCTTGTTTAACTTCTGCACGATTATGCCCAACATTGACACACCATAAACCCGCAAAGCCATCCAGCATTTTACGACCTTTATCATCCCAGATAAAAAGCCCATCTCCTTTGACGATTCGCAACGGGGTCTTATCCACCCAATTATTGGGATGAGTCATAGGATGCCAGAATTGATAATCTTTTTTTGCAACCATTTGGCTATTCATAGAATAAGCTCCTTGTATATTTTGATGTTAAGAATGAATAACAATATTTGTGACATCTTCATATTTTTGTGGATTGATATGTTTCAACACACGGGCTGTGATCATGCCAATGACCATACAAGCCAGCAGTAGCCAAGGTAAAAACAGCACGACTGGAGAAGATGACCCACTCAACATTTCCAGATTTGCAATCACCACATACAGTATGACCAACATACCGAGTGCTGAAATAATCGGTGCAATCAAACGGCTCCAGATCGAGACAGGTAACGCTTTGCGTTGTCGAAAATATTTTATTACTGCGAAAGAAACGCCGATCTGTAATACCAAAATTGCCATACTTCCGAGTACAGATGCCCATGCAAAAATATTAATCATTGGATCAAGTTTAAACAGCCCGAAAGTTACTAAAGCGACAATCATAAAAATGCCTTGGACGATACTGGCAATATAAGGAGTTTTATAAACAGCATGTGTCTTGGCCAATTTGGACCATAACAAACCATCACGGCTAATGGTAAATAAGTAACGTGACAACGAATTATGGAACGCTTGAGTTGCTGCAAATAAACTGGTGATCAATAGAATTGAAATGACTTCAACAGCCCCCCCCCCTAGCAATTGTTCAGCGACACTGTAAACATAGACACCTGGATCTTTCGCTGCCTCAGTAGCTATTTGGCTAGCACCTGTATATTGCACCAACACCCATGCAGTTAAGGCATAAAAAAGCGTAATTAAAATCACAGCAGTAAAAGTTGCTTTAGCCACAACTTTTTTGGGTTCTTTACATTCTTCAGCATAAATTGCTGTTGCTTCAAAACCGATAAAAGAACAAATCGCAAAAACCATGGCAATCCCAAAATTACCATTTAAAACCGTACTGGGTTGAAAAGAGCTAAACTCCCAAGTCACTGGTCGAGCCATAAAGACTGCATCCATCAGCAAAACAATTGCAATCTCAAGTAGCATGAGTACACCAAGGACTTTTCCGCCAATTTCAACTTTGGCAATCCCCAGTCCGATGACCACCATTTGCATCAATGCTGCATATGCCCACCAAGGCAAACTGCTACCCAAGTGTCTCGTAACAAAGAGTTCAGTAAAGAAACCAAACATTGCACTGCATGAAAGTTGCATCGCAGCATAAGCAAGTAAAGCAACATTGAATCCCGCTAAACCACAGGTAAGCCCCAGTCCTTGCACAATATAAGAATAGAATGCGCCTGCATTGACAACATGACGGCTCATTGCTACAAGACCGAAACTAAAAATGAGTAATAGCGCACCTGCAATAATAAAAGTACCTGCTACCCCAGCTCCATTACCAGCCATAAAAGCGACAGGCAATGCTCCAACCACACCAGTTAAGGGTGAAGCTGCGGCGACCACAAAAAATACAACGTACCATAGCCCTAAACTTCCTTTTTTTAATTTATATTCTTTTGACATGCTGATCTCCTTCCTTGATCATCTCTTGAGTCTATAAAGGAAGAACTATTGAGTGTTATCAAAATATGGCAATTTTAGCGATCAATCCTGATAGAGATACTAGGAAGGGATAAGCCCTATTCTTGAAAACATAGTAGATAAAACTAATGATTAGAAAGATAAGTAAGAGTAAATGTGAGATCTGATCATTTCTAATCTAACTTAATTTCTTATAGAGCTCATAAAGGGCAGTAGACCAAGCGCGCCTATAATACCCGCTCAAAAAAAAGATACGGTCAGGTCGATTTCTCCTGAACTTCAAGCCTTGGTTCGTTACTCATTTCCCCCCATTCATCGGTATGTTTGAGGGCAAACATCCATTATGCACTTTGAAACAATCTTAATCGGCTTGTTTCATAAGCCCTTTTTAAAGTACAGATTAATATCCCTCTCATGCTAGCCTTCTCCCGTTGGGAGAAGCCTCTTTCAATAGCGACATGTTGTAATCAACATGAGCTTTATTGATTGATAAAATCGCTCTAATATTCCAAAGTTCAATATCTTTTAAAATTCCAGCTGCAATATCGTTTTCAAACTAGGTTATCTATAACCAATCAATTACAATAGCTTCTTTTATTCAGCACAGCATATTTTGAATCGCTCATCTTCCCAATTAAAACGTGGACTTAAAAATCGTCATATCCAATTGATCGCTATGGGTGGCGCTGTGGGTACAGGATTATTTCTAGGTTCTGCACAAGTCATCCAATCTGCTGGCCCTTCGATTATTTTAGGCTATGCCATCGTCGGTTTGATTGCCTTTTTAATCATGCGCCAAATGGGTGAAATGATTGTAGAAGAACCTGTTGCAGGTTCATTCAGTTATTTTTCACAAAAATATTGGGGAAAATTTCCTGGCTTTTTATCTGGCTGGAATTACTGGGTCATGTATATTTTAGTCGCCATGACTGAGCTTACAGCGGTAGCTAAATATGTGCATTATTGGTGGCCGCATATCCCCGCTTGGGTCTCCGCTTTATTTTTCTTTGTCATCGTGACTGGTTTTAATCTGGGCAATGTTAAATTTTATGGTGAATCAGAATTTTGGTTAGCCATTATCAAAGTTGTTGCTGTGATTTCGATGATTGTATTTGGTTTATATCTTTTGCTCACAGCTGGTGCTGATTCAACTGCAACTGTGGCAAACCTATGGCAACATGGTGGATTTTTCCCACATGGTTTTTCAGGGCTGTTTTATATGCTGGCCTTTTTAATGTTTGCATTTGGCGGCATTGAATTGATTGGGATGACCGCTGCTGAAGCAGAAAATCCTGAAAAAAGCATACCACAAGCAGTCAATCGCGTGATTTTCCGCATTTTAGTTTTTTATATTGCTTCTCTTGCCATTATTATGTCATTAATCCCATGGAATCAACTTGATCTGGGTGGTTTAGATAAAAGTCCCTTTGTAATGATTTTCAGCCAACTGGGCTTAGGCTGGGCAGCACATTTACTCAATTTTATTATTTTGACTGCGGCACTTTCAGTATATAACAGTGGTATGTATGCCAATAGCCGTATGCTGTATGGGCTTGCAGTACAAGGCAATGCACCGAATATGTTTGCAAAAGTGAGCAAACAAGGTGTTCCAATATCTGCTGTGGTATTTTCTTCTATTCTAATTTTTGGCTGTGTGTTACTGAACTATTTTGTGCCTGAAGAAGCATTAAGTCACCTGATGTATTTGGCTGTTGCTGCTTTGGTTTTAAACTGGGCAATTATTAGCTTTACTCATTTAAAATTTAAGCAAGCCATGAAATTGGAAGGCAAAACCGTAAAATTCCCTTCAATTTTTTCACCTATTAGTAATTATATTGTTTTAGTTTTTATTAGTATGATTCTATATATCATGTGGAAACAAAACTTTAAGGAGTCTGTCATCTTGATTCCTATCTGGATTATGGTGATGTTTGGATTATTTAAAATTTTAAGCTGGAACAAGTCACGCTAATATTTAAAAAGGCTTATTGAACCGAATAGGCCTTTAATGATTCTGATATTCTCAGCGTTCCATAACCAGAATTTGGTTAAAGTATCTAAAAACTTTTTTTCACAAAAGCTCGAATGATTGACGTAGAATTTCTTACATTGAGAAGTCCAAATCTACAACGATAAAGCATTGATAAAAATTTCATATCTACAACTTTCAAGTGATAATATTCATAAACTCAAGTTGCTATGAATGAAGCATGTTCTTTTGGAAAATTTTATGACGCAAGATACAAAACGAAATAAAGGTTCATCGATCACACGAGTACTTGAGATTTTAGAAGCAATTGGTGAAGCAAAACATCCCCCTTCTCCACTTGATCTCTCTTTAGCACTTGATATTCCAAAACCCAGTATTCATCGACTCATTCAATTATTAGAAAAAGAGGGTTATGTCAAAGTAGATTTACACGGTGGCTTGTTGGTGGGTGGAAGAGTCAAACACTTATTATTCAATGTTTGGGAAAATGAAAAATTTAGAATTGAGCGATTTTCTATTTTAGAAAAGCTGTCAAATAAGATTGGCGAAACCTGTGGTATTGCCATACTACAAGATAATCATATGCTATACGTGGACCGTATACAGACGAACTGGCCATTACAGGTATATTTACCTGTCGGTTCAACAGTACCTGTTTGGTGTACATCAAGTGGTAAGCTTTTTCTAAGCCATTTATCCGCAGAAAAAAGGAAAAATATTTTAAAAAATATCCCAATTACACAGTACACAAAAAACACCATTACAGATCCTAATTTGCTTGAATCTGAAATTCAGCGCATTGGCGTAACAAATTTAGGTACAGACAATGAAGAGTTTATAGCAGGTATGGTGGCTTGCTCAGTTCCTATACTCCACCCCAACGGTGAAATCATTGCTTGCTTATATACCCATGCACCAAGCATTCGAAAATCTTTAGATGACTTAATCAGTTATCAAGATGCATTAAGAGATGCAGCCACAGATTTAAATACTTATATCAAAAACTCTATCCATTAAAAGATGAGAGCTCGTGATTACACTTGTTGTATTAGTCAAAAAATTGAGCATTGAATACCCATCCCTATTTTAGCATGTCTATTCAATGGCTTGCTGATAATTTAATGAATTACACGTAATCGTTTATAATGTTGCGACTTAGAATTCGCCCCTAAACGCGTGTACATGTGGAGGTACAGGACGTACCTCTCAACTAATATGAGCAAAAAAAGCATAGCTTGGTTTGCAGCGCAAGGTTTGGCATCCCCTATGTAAACTTTAACTGTAAAGAGTGTATTACAAGCTTTTAAATCCAACATATTCATTTCTATGGAAGAGTATAAGTTGCATAATTTATAAAGTTTACTGAGGCATAAGAACTACTCAACATGCACAAGCATCTAGTCTCAACAATTCAGTCGTTAAAATGATCCAAAATATGTTCCAAGCGTTATCACTCCGATCAGTGCCATCAGGGGGAAAATAACTGCGACAACAAACATGTCATAATAGGACTGTTTATGTGTAAGACCGCAAAGTGCAATAATAGTAATCACCGCACCGTTATGTGGAAGTGAGTCTAAAGAACCTGAAGCCATAGAAGCGACTCTGTGCATTAATTCTGGTGAAATACCAAAATCTTGCGCTAGGTTCATATAGGTTTCGCCCATCGTATTTAATGCGATACTCAAGCCACCAGAAGCAGAGCCGGTGATGCCAGCCAGTACATTGACCAAAATTGCTTCTGAAACCAGCGGATTACTGGGTGCTAAACTGACTAAAAAATCTTTTAAAATGACAAAACCAGCTAAGGAAGCAATAACTGACCCATATCCAACTTCTGAGGCAGTATTAAAAATCGGTAAAAAAGAAGAAGAAACACCATTTTGAATGCTGTCTCGAATATCGTTAATTCGCTTCCAATTTAGACCAATAATGGCAATACATGCGATGACCAATGCCGTAATAATAGACCAAAGGCCAATCACTGAATTCAAACTTGTATTACCAAATTGAGCAGTTGCCAAATATGAAGTATCCATATTTGGAAAAATTACTTTAGATAACATTAAATTAGATAAAATAACCAATACAATCGGGATCATTGCAATCAGCAAACTCGGATCTGAGTGGGTTAAAATTTCTTTATGATTTTCGATGTGATTACCATACCCTTCACCTTGTTTTATTGAATGCTTGACTCTTCTATTTAGCCACCACATCCCCGTAATTAACATAAAAATTGATGCAATGATGCCAAGAACAGGAGCCGCATATAGATCCGTTTTAAAATACGGCATTGGGATTGCGTTTTGAATCGCGGGAGTTCCAGGTAAAGCAGTCATGGTAAAGGTTAATGCACCAAGCATAATTGCAGCTGGAATGAATCGTTTAGGAATACCCAATTCTTTAAATAATGCCGAAGCAATGGGAAATACTGCAAAACCCACTACAAAAAGTGAAACACCACCATAGGTTAATATCGCACAGGAAATAACGATCGATAACATCGCGCGGTGATGCCCTAAACGTTCAACAAAAAAAATTGCAATCGTACGGGCCGAACCACTATCGTCCATGAGCTTTCCGAAGACTGCACCTAAAAGGAAAAGTGGAAAATATTTGATAATATAACCGCCTAAACCACTCATAAATACTTGCGAATAAAATCCTAATAATTCATGTGTCATTCCACTCCAAATGACTGCAAACAGTGCAAGTACAGGCGCCAAAATAATGACACTAAAGCCTCTATAAGCTAAATACATCAGCAAAATCAAAGAAACTACTATTCCAAATAGTCCTAACATCTTAAACTCCATTTATTTAATTATTATGATACATATTGTATCGATATACATGTATATCCAATTTTTAATGATGAAGCTAGATAAAAATATTTTCCACTTTAAAAAATCACTCAAGATATTGTTATTTATATATAAATATTTTTATTTGAGTAAAAATCATAAAACGCCTATTTACATATTAATGTATATTGATACGATACATATCAATATACAAGTATTATAAAACTAATCTACAGCATGCAAACTCATCATTTTCAAATGAAAAATGCATGTAAATGGAATGAAACTAAAATGGAGTTCGCTGATGTCACATACAATTTTATTGCCCCGATTTATTGAAGTTGGAAAAAATGCTAGAAAAAAAATCCCTGAAATTTTAAAAAGCTTAGGCTGCCATAAACCATTGATCATTACCGATCAAATGATGGTGAAATTGGGCTATATCGCTGATATTCAAAATATTCTCAAAAATGAGCATATTGAAGCAGACTATTTTGATCAAACTATTCCAGAACCAACATCAAGTTCTATTGAGGCTGGAGTCAAATTTATTCAAACAAAACAATATGATTCAATTATTGCCATTGGTGGTGGGAGTCCAATTGACAGCGCAAAAGCGATTGGTATCTTAGGTCGCTATGGTGGAAAAATCAGAGATTACAAATTTCCTCGGCAAGTCAATGAACAAGGCTTACCGATTATTGCTGTTCCAACAACTGCAGGGACAGGTTCCGAAGCAACCAAATTCACCATCATTACCGATGATGAAAGCAATGAAAAAATGCTTTGTGTTGGTGCTGGTTTTATGCCGATCGCTGCAATTGTGGATTATGAACTTACTTTAAGCTTGCCTGCTCGTACCACAGCGGATACTGGGATTGATGCCTTAACACATGCGATTGAAGCCTATACCAGTAAAAAAGCCAATTTATATAGTGATACCCAAGCATTGGAAGCAATGCGCTTAATTGGACCCAATCTAAAAAAAGTCTATCTAGACCCAAGTGACAAAGGTGCCAGAGAAGCTTTAATGCTTGGTGCAACATTGGCAGGTGTGGCTTTTAATAATGCTTCGGTCGCTTTAGTTCATGGCATGAGCCGACCTATTGGCGCATTTTTCCATGTCCCACATGGTTTATCGAATGCCATGTTATTGCCCATGATCATCGAATATTCAATTCCGGCCGAACCTGAAAAATATGCTGATTGCGCAAAAGCCATTGGCGCAGCGCAGCAAACTGATTCTGTTGAATCTGCCAATGCTAAGTTAATTGAAGCATTAAAAGACATTAATTCATCACTGCAAGTGCCAACCTTGGAAGCTTTTGGTGCAGATAAAAGATATTTTGATGAAGTTGTAAATACTATGGCAGAACAGGCACTTGCTTCAGGCTCACCCAGTAATAACCCTCGTCTACCGACGAAAGAAGAAATCGTAAAACTTTATCAACAATTATGGTCTTAATTTTTCAACGAAAATAAACAAGGAGATATCAATGAATACCATCGGGCATTTCATTAATGGACAACTCTCAACTGAAGCAAGCCGCACTCAAAAAGTATTTAACCCAGCAACAGGTGAATCAAATTCCGAAGTTGCCATTGCTAGCCAAAAAACGGTACTTGAAGCAATAGTAGCAGCAGAAAATGCATTTCCTGCATGGCGCGACACACCCGTCATCAAACGTGCGCGAGTCATGTTTAAGTTTAAAGAGTTACTTGAAAAGAATGCAGATAAAATCTGTGAGCTAATTGGTTTAGAGCACGGAAAAATTTGTCATGATGCTGCAGGAGAATTACAGCGCGGTATAGAAAATGTTGAATATGCTTGTGGTGCCCCTGAGTTTTTAAAAGGTGAATTTTCAAAAAATGTAGGCCCCAATATTGACTCTTGGAGTGAATTTCAGCCTTTAGGTGTCGTTGCAGGGATTACCCCTTTTAACTTCCCAGTGATGGTGCCGCTTTGGATGTTCCCAATGGCAATTGTCTGTGGTAACTGCTTTATTTTAAAACCATCCGAGCGTGATCCATCCTCAACATTATATATCGCACAATTATTAAAAGAAGCAGGTCTTCCCGATGGTGTCTTCAATTTGGTCAATGGGGATAAAGTTGCTGTAGATACACTTTTAAACGATCCACGTATCCAAGCCATAAGCTTTGTCGGCTCAACTCCAATCGCTGAATATATTTATAAAACGGCAACAGCTGCGGGTAAACGTTGTCAAGCTTTAGGTGGTGCAAAAAATCACGCGATTATCATGCCAGATGCTGATGTAGATAATGTGGTTAATTCTCTACTTGGTGCAGCTTTTGGTTCATCAGGTGAACGTTGTATGGCACTTTCTGTTGCTGTTGCAGTCGGTGATGAGATTGCGGATACCGTGATTACAAAACTTCAAAATGAAATCAGTAAATTAAAATTTGGACATTTTTCCAATAAAAATAATGATTTTGGGCCTGTAATTACAGCAGACCATAAAGCTAAAGTGGTTGGTTTTATCGACAGTGCTGAGCAACAAGGTGCAAAAATTGTCGTGGATGGTAGACAAGCAACCGTTGGTGACTATAAAAATGGCTTCTTTGTGGGACCGACCTTAATTGATCAAGTTACACCAAACATGCATAGTTATCAGCAGGAAATTTTTGGTCCAGTCTTACAAATCATGCGGGTAGAGACTATGCAAGAAGCTATGGATCTGATTGATAATCACGAATATGGTAATGGTACATGTATCTATACTCGTGATGGAGAAGCAGCACGTTATTTCTCTGATCATATTAAAGTGGGGATGGTTGGCATCAATGTTCCTTTGCCTGTACCTGTCGCTTATCATAGTTTTGGGGGGTGGAAGCGCTCACTATTTGGTGATTTATATGCATATGGTCCAGATGGTGTCCGTTTTTATACACGCAGAAAAACGATTACTCAACGCTGGCCTTCTGCGAACATCCGTGAAAATAAACAATTTTCAATGCCCACTTTAAATTAAGATTTTTAAATTAACACAGTTTATTTATTTATCGATTTACTATTGCGATTTGGGAAGTATCTAACATTTTTTTGATATTTCCCAAATTCTTCGATATCGGCTTCCTTAAAATAACTTTATAATTTCTCTTAATAAAATCACATATAAATTCTCTCTTTATAAATAATTTTAATTGAATGTTTTTTAAGATCACATAATTCAAAAAAAATAGTCTCTTAGATCAAAACATTAATTAAAAAACAAAATTAAATACTTGTTATTTATACTATTTAAATCAATCATATTATTTACATGAGTAAATTAGCATAAAATAATACTATAAAATTCTATTTTTTATAAAAATTTTTATTTGCATAATAGATTAATTACCATCGCCACACTTTTAAATAACCAACATTAAAAAAATTAAAAACATAACTTAAAAATATAAATAGATGTATATTTTTGATTTAACTCAATCATTTAACTTACTATTAAACTTATAAAGTTAATAGCAAAAACCCATACCTGCATTAAAAAATTATAAAATCTATTTAAATAATGATTTTGTTAAATCCACAACATATAGACTTGATCCATATAAAAATATAATGGTTTTTCCTCCATGCTTAATTCCTTGAACTCTATAGTTGACCAAACCATTTAGCGACTTAATTTCAATACTATACTGACTGATCAAATTTTTTGCTTTTTTATGATTTGCTTGTCGTAACACATAAACCAATTGCACAATAATTGTTTTCTTAACATCAGTTTTTTTTTGAGCAATTGCAAACCTGCTTATATGATTCTTATCAAGTTTTTTATTCCTCATCTATTGGTCGTCACTATTAATGACATCAGAGGATTTTAGTATTAAGCGTTGGATTACAGTTCGAGTAACTGAATAATGCTTAGCGATTGAATAAATGCTGTGACCTTTTTTAAAATTCTCCAAAGCTTCTTTTTTTTGTTTATCGCTTAAAATTTCAGGACGACCAACACGCTTTTTTGCTTTATTGAGGACACTTTTTTTTGAAATATTAGCTTTTCCTTCAAAATCAGCACATAGCTTCAAAAAGTGTATAAAAAATTTCTTAAGGTCTCCTGAGATTTCGTTCTTTGAAAACTCTAAACAAATTAATTTAATTTTTTTTTTAAATATTAAATTAGCACTTGAAAAAACTTCATTAAAATTCCCACCTAATGAATCAATTCCATTGACTAATAATATATCTCCACTTTCCATAGAATAATTAACTAAATTAATAAATTTATTTCTGTGCTTTAATGATATACCAACTTCTACTTCTTCCACAATGATTCTCTTAACTGGTATTTCATAACCCGCATTTGAAATAAAATCAACACAAATATTTTTATTTATAGATATATTGTCAACTCTACAATATGCATAGACACGCACAACAGATAACCTTTTCATTTAAAAAAAATATTATAATATTTAATTCACAAAAAAAACACCTGTTGAAAATTATATTTATGTTTTAAACACTACAAACGTTTCAAATAACACACCCATAAAAATAAATAAAAATACAAGCGTATAAAAAAATAATATCTTAATTTGAATTTTTTCTTTTACATTTTAAATTTTAAATTTATAAAACACTCTATATTCTCACTTCAAAAAACAAAATGTTTACAAACAAAAAATTTAAAATAATACTTTCAATTAAGAAAAACGATGAACGGTAATTTATATTAAAGATAAATTTATGATTTACATTAAGTCTTATAATTTATTTATATGTTTATTTTTATGACATCATAATTTTTTATCATGATGTCATTATCAGTATTACTAGAATTCAACCTGTACAGTCACAGTATCACTGTATTTATCAGCCGGTAAATTGTCAGGATTATTTTCAAGGATTTTTGTTGTGAAGGTATAACCCTGTTGAGTTTTTGCATCATAAATACCAGCATTTGTGGTTGCATTACTGCTTGACCATTTCTCAGCTCCGTTGCTGCCCCAACGATCAGTAGTTGAATTTTTATATATTTCATAACGTAGAAAGTTATTGCTATTGACCGCCTTCATCGCACGTTGATTACCACTTTGTGGATATAACCCATTGTTTAATCCCACATTATAAGGCGTTTTTACAGAACAGCGTACTCCCATTGAAGTTTGAACAGGCTCAAAGGCTGTCGCAAAAGCAGCCGTTCCAAAATTAACATCTCTAGTTGATATGCGACAATCAGGTAGAACCTCAAGGCTTAAGTCAAAAGCAGAATCTCTACCACTCCCCCAAGAACCTCCCCAAGTATCAGGACCAAATCCTAAATATCCTCGACTAAAACCAGGGCTTTCAAATTTGGTAGAAAATGCTCCAATCCCAAAACCTGCTACTGAATACCACCATTTTAGTTTGAATGGCTGTTCAGCTTGATATATCCCAGGTGATACGGCTTGGCCTGGATTAACATTTGCAATAAATTGTAAGGAACCACCGGGTCCACTAAATAAGTTCACAAGTGAAAATCCACCTAAATCTCTTTCAGATCCGACTTTAATTACATTGTTATTCGTATCTAAATAATTTACTGTAATGCGCTCACCTGTCGCATTATTTATATAGTTGACTGGCATTTGATCTATTCGATAATATAAATAATTCGTTGTTAATACAGTCAAAAATGCCTGACAACTCATCCCTGAATTAAACTTTGTAGATTGTATCCCCGTTTCGGCTAATGTAATTGAAGGAATCTTCCCAATCGAAGTATTGCCACTGGTGCTAACTTCACAATCTGCATAACTCTGAGCAGTAATCAATATCAACCCAGAGAATAAAAGGCCTGTGGGTATTATTTTTTTCAAAGTAATCATGGTTTAACCACCTCATGACAAACAACCGATTTAATCACTGCGATCTGTTGTTGCGCTTTTTTTAAATCTAACGAAAAATTTGCTTCACATAGGTGCTGATCTGGCAGTTGCACTCGAATTGTATTTTCTGCCGCCAGATCTTCAAGATAAGCAATTCCATCCATCCCTACATAACTCGATTCTTGATCTGTACGATGTACCACCGCACCCACTGGAACCGCTTGCCCATTACTCTGTACCAAAGACACATTTGCCGCATAAGATTGTTTAATTGGGAAACCAATCACTACACCTGAACCGCGTTTTGCCGCAATCCGATTTTCAACTTGAGTTGCATTAAAGTTAGAAGGTAAATCTATCGGGTTGATGCTGTATTTGGCTGCGTAATACGGGGTCACTGACGGTACAAAAACATAACCCTTGGCATTACTCCGCCCCACAAGGCTGTTTTCATAATGCACAGGAACATCTGCAACTTTGTTAGTATCAATCAAGGCAAAAGACTCACCCAATCGATTGGCAGCAAAGACATTGCCTGACATCAACACTACTGAACCAGAAAGTCCAAACCAGTAGTTATAGTCATTGCTACCCGACATGCCGATATCGGTATTAAAATATT